>BNJU01004176.1_pt1:0-210000 | contig 342653 bp, 555 predicted proteins | sample 8539281 | NCBI WGS metagenome assembly BNJU01 (sample SAMD00202456, study PRJDB9452) | human saliva metagenome | isolation source: human saliva | place: Japan
TTTGCAGAAGCGGGGAAGCGGAGAAGCAATCAGCGCTGCAATTGAGGATGGCGGCCCCAAAATTGAAAAGACGAAATCGAATAATTTTCTAAAAGATGATTATGCGGTTTAGAATTGATTAAGTCATGACACGGGAATGAACGGAAAAGCTACTCTGGAGGTACTAGAGAATGAAAAAGGCATACAGCAGAAAGGATTGAATGAAAACAACTTTGACGAAATAAGACAAAATCCTCATGATTCGCCATCCATGTTTGAGAATCGAGATAAATATCGGGATGCGAATGGCGATAGATAAATTGATAAATAGCAGTAGGTGTATGGCGCATTCGAAAACGCTCTTCCGGTGTTACGGACTTAAACAGTAAAGAGAGCATGGTCGGCATGTTTTGACCGTATGGACACAACTGGTAGAGGCGTATAAGGAACATGAAGGAAAATTTCCTTTGATGACAGCAGAGAACGGTTGAAAGCAGTGATGAAAAATGGGGCTCTCTTGCTGAAACTTTAACTGCATCAGAATGGAGATGTCATGTGATTCTTGCTGAACGATCCCAGTCCGGAAAGGTGGAAGCAACCGGAGCCTGTGGGACAGGGAGAGTCGTGGCTTGGAAGAGTGGGAAGAAAGAATCCGTGACCATTGGAGAAAATCATGAGCCGATGAATGTGATTTTTCCAGAAGAGCGCGTGCGGAGCAAAATATCAGGGAAAACCATTGTATTTCTCGTGAGAACCGTTATTGCACAGTGTCCAAGGGTCGGTGATGGAAATCTGGTGCAGCCATGCTGCAAAACCTTGAAGACATGTGAGCTCAAAACGACGATGGAAAATTTCTTGGAAGTACAATTGACGAACCTTGCGATGAAACAGTAGAGCACACGAAAACTTTGAAGAAAATATCAACGCCCAGGTACAAACGGAAAAAATCAAGAATATAAAGTAAAAATTATCTGGGATCATGATAAGGAAGATTTATATGGCTTTACTCAGAAAACGGAAGATAAGTATGTATATTACCTCTGAGATGAAACTATGATTTACAATCAGCTGTACATTGGATTGATTATATTGTGAATAGAGGTAATCAGTACAAAAGTCATCACATTCCGAATAACGAGGAATTACATGAAGAAATACATCATACAGTGTAGCTCCTCGAAGAAGAATCCATCGTAAAGCTGAAGTCCAGGTATAGACAAAATAACATGACGGAAAGTATCAACAGGCCTCTGTTCCATTGTATATAATTTGAAGAAGACCTTAGCGATAGCACTGGATAGAGATCACCTTATTGGACCGATTCAATATGGAAAAAGAATGAGTTGAATGGTAAACAATGTCGTTATTGGTTTTCTCTTAATATTACGTCTGGAACTTCGTAATTCGTTTACGCTGTAACAGACATATGACGTGACTTACGCTATATTGAGGGAAAGTCACGAGGAAGCCCATACATGAAAAACAGAGAGTGTTTATACTTGTTATACTTGAATCGATTAAGAGGGTTTATAATCGTGCACAACTGGGTTAACATGACAGATTTTAAAAGGAAAGTGCACGTGTATGGAAAAGCAAGAAACAAAATTAGTTGCAGCTTTATCTGCAGCAGCACTGCAGCTATCAGTGCATCTGCAGTACTGCCGCCGGCTGGAACAACACAATAGCAAACTGGCGCAGTATCTAGATAACGATAGGACGCTCGCTGATGCTTGGAGAAAGAGTCCGGACTACTGGTTTCTACCTTGGTTCAGGCGACAGGCATGGCTACAAACAAGCTGTTTCGGAAATAAACGAGGACGTATACTATGTAAACCAGGACGGCGCTATGGTTTACCAATCGGTAGTAGCATTCGATACTGTTGAGTCCGATGCGGCAATGCTGACCACGAGATGGATGTAGTTTCGGTGCCTGACGGTAAGGCTTTACAGGGTAGCAGAAGATGAGATTACCGACTTTCTGACATCAAGACCTAATCAATGGCAAAGAAGTGTGTCTGAATGTAGTCAGCTGATAGTGGCGCTAACTATGGATGGCTTCTCTCAAAGGATGCATCTACACTGCAGCTCAATGATGATGTGCATGCAGCAGAGGCAACCGGCCACGTAGCGGTTATGACGACGGATCCGCTCAGCACGGTTGGGTTCATCACTGTGAATGTCAATGGAGAGGATTCCAGTATGGTTCCACCTGTAGTGATACCCAGGTAAGATTACAAAGACTACTAAGAAGACCATCAACGGCTGCAAACATACCAGCACACGTCAAGACGGACGTATGATTGAGGATTATTCTAAATGCAACAAGGTTTCCGGTAGGCTCTTGATAGTGTATTTCAGCTGGCTTCGCTTCTCCAACAATGTCGTTTATGTAACGGTGACAGCGAGCAAGAAAGAATCCAGTGGATTTGGGCTGTCCTGAGTGAAGCAGATCTTCAAGAAGGATTACGAGAACGACCGTGCATGCTTACTGAGGTGGTGCATGATAGGCGGAAGCTTGCTAAGAACACTACTTACAAGTAGGTGATCAAGGGCAAAAGTTTTAGTGCTTTTGGATGATGTGAAGGAGATGATTTCCGGAGGACGGGTTTCTGAGATACGCTAATTATGGTGAACAGATTTCCTCAATGATAGTCGGTCATGATAACACTCTGTTTCAGGATTTGACAGGAGAGCAGTTCGCTGGTCTTTGCTTGCACGAGTAAGATATTTTCTTCTTCTCGATGACTTGCTAAGTAGCTAGTTTCGAGAGCATCCGGCTACCAGAATGTAAGCTTTGATGATGATACATATCAGATGTGACTTTCAACAACAACGGTAAGGCTAAGCTAAGGATTATGTCAAAAGAAGATTGGAAAGTATGCCCAGAACGGTGTCGTTCTTAGAGCCACTTAATGATGATTCCAACTATGCTGGTATGGTTCGCTTTCCTGGTACTTCCTGGAGCAGCTATGTTGAGACGATTGCTCTGTAAATCATAAAGCCCAGTGGTTTACTACGGAGATCCTGAGTTTGATATGACTTCTCCTCAATTTAAAGTATTGATTAACACTACAGGTGCAAGTACAGAAGAAGAAGTTCAGCTCGCGACAGCAATGATGTTTTACTACGTAAACAGATAGCAATGGTGTTGTTATCCATGCTGGAAGGAAGAAGCTTTATACAGCAGTCTAGCAATGACCTCCGCAATCCTGAAACTGCCAGGTGGCATGTCATACGCTACAGAGTATAATTGTGTCTAGAATTTCTTTAAAAGAACTCCGAAGGTTGGGGGTTCTTTTGAATTTCTACTGGTTTTCATTCCACCTTTCCCAAGTGATCATAGCTTTACAAAGATAAAGAACAAAATGTTTTCGATGGATTAGCATGACTGATAACGAGGACAGAGAATATGTTGTCAGATGATAAGTTGCACTGAAATTACAAAGCAAAACGGACTTTAATATTCAGTCAGTATATAAGTTCGATTATGGAAAAGAAATACTGTCTTATGAGATTAATCCCAAATGGTATTTGATTTTGGAAAGCAGTTAGGAGAGTTAAATGGTGAAAAGTATACTTTAAAAGTGGGGAGAACAATCTATCATTTGCTATGTAATAACAAGAAATGGAGTGAATGCTTTCGTTTTCAAAAGGAGCTAGGTCCGTATTCCAGCCGATGTGAAAGATTCCATCACTGTTCTTGTGAATGCGAATTTAATTACGGAGAAAACACTGGGGAGGATGGTGGTCATTGAATGTAGCAGAGGATGTACAGATTAATAGAAAGAATTTTTACCGACGTAGAGTGGGAGGCGATGAACAAAACGGTAGACTTGTTTTGGAAGAATGAAGGATACTGAGCAGGCGGAAATGATAGCTACTGTATTATATGCATATGATGAACTGAGTAAAGGAAAAATACAATAAAAGATATTGATGTATATAACTATGTTATATCTTTGGAAACCACAGTGGAAAGAGGGCCAAATCCTATATGCTCTGTGATGCAATTCATAATTTGGCGATACTTTCTCTCATTTCTATATCCCATACCGGCTTATTAATAGACACGTTGGACATATAAATCAGAAAGTTACAAAAACGAAAGAAATAATTGCATATAACATGCATTAGCCTAAAATAAAGCGATTTATATAAAAATGCAAAAATATTGCACTTTTATCCAATGCTAAGCTATTATAATAGTACACCCAAAGAAAGGATGTGTGCTATATGAAGATTCAAGCTGTTGTTGATGGATTTAAGAATTTATCAAATGTAAGGATTAGATTTGATAATATGACAGCTCTTGTATGCGCTTAATAATTTTTGGAAAATCAATGTTTTATCTGCGATTGATTTTGGGAATTGCTTTATTAAAGAGCGAGTTTAGAAGAAAACAAAGTATGATGGCAAAATTTCGATCTTATTCCATTAAACTAAATTAATGCTGGGGCGTAGTATAAATATGAAATGGATGCAAGCACTGAAATAAATCTAAGAATATATTGTCAAATATGGATTTGAGTTTTAAGTGGAAAAATGGTGCTCAGAATGAGCCTGAAATTGTTGATGAGTATTTAAAAGTCAAAAGAAAGTGATAATGGAAAAATTCACAATTGAAATCAATCGATCAGGATCTCATGCTTTATATAGGAGCTCTGAGAAACGGAAGATGCAGCTCGAAAGATCAATGTTGAATCTGCAGAACTTGTGGTCAACAAGTTGAGAGCTTTTTGATGGAATATATTACTACGAAATCATAAAAACTAAATAATATGAAGCTTTACATGGAGGATAATCTGGACCCAAGGTCATTCTATCAGCCTGATCCCATCATAAGAAAAAGGTCTGAGAATGAAATGATTAATGCGGATAATCTTTCCACGTATTATTTATTTTCTAAAAACACAACATTCAAGTAAGTTTGCGTTGTTGAAAGATGTTTACTTTCAGCTATTTCCGTATATTGAAGATGTGATTGTTGAACAAATTCCTCTCAATGGAACTGTTGATAGTTCCATTCCTGATGATGTTCCTTTTGTATTTTTCAAAGCATATATATGTTCTATTGGTTAAGGATTGTAATTTATCAGCTCCATCAATTTTGAATCTATGTCTGATGGTGCGAAAAGAGTATTCTAGTGATTCTTACGAAAATAATTATTTCAAGTATAAGTAATATATCTTTAATTGCGATTGAGGAGCCTGAGAATTCAGTTCATCCCGGACTTTTCAGGCATACATCAGGATTATTAATCAATTATGGACGGCTGTAAAGTTATCATAACGAGTCATTCTCCACATATTGTTAGTTATCTGGATCCGGCATGGATTCATGTCGGTTTACAAAAATATCCGGGGGTAGCTGAATTCTATTCATTTAAGAAATCGGGGCGAAAGCAGCTACAAATTGATTCTGCTCAATTTAGTATGAGTATGGGAGATTACTTATTTACACTTCTCTCGGATACAGATAGTAGCCTAAATAGTTATTTGGAGTGTGGGTCTAATGGGTAAGTGTCTTGTATTATTTGTTGAAGGAGAAACAGAGATAGAATTTTATAAAGTCTGTGATTAACTTTGCCCGTGAAAAACGTGCACACAAAAATTTGATACAAAAATAGAATGTAAAAATGTGTATGGAATTGGAGGATTTAAGAATATTGTTTGCAGAAAAATTCTTGAAGGAAATAAAGCCGAATTATAAAGGCTATGAGTTCACAGTTGTTCTCTGCAGTGATACAGATGTATTTGAATTAGAGCAAAAAGCCACCGGTAAATTGGTCTGATGTTAGGAAAAATTTAATTTCAGCCGGTGCGAGCCATGTTATTTTTGTAAAAGCAAAGAAATCCATTGAAGATTGGTTTTTATATGATATGGATAATATTTTGTCGTTTTTAGCGATTGAAAAAGGTACGAAGATATCCGGAAGTAATGGTTATGAAAAATGAGATATATATAGGTTGGCAAATAAGATGTATTTTAAAGGAATGAAAAGTAATGGAATGGTAACAAAACTTGATATAAAAAGATATCACTTGCTGTAAAAGATCAATTATTACCATTGTATAAAGCGCTTGGAGTGGAGTTGTAAAATCTCTTAAAGTGCATAGCCACTTCTCACGTCTCTAATCTGTAAGAACTTGTAAGAGAAATCCGCCAGCAATTATTTCTTAAAAATCGTAGGATAAAGAGGCTTTTGATTCATAACAAGTGGTGCAGGCGAAGCCTGGGACATCTTGGTTATGAGAATATGGGGCTTTTGTCCGAAGAAAGGATTTTGAGGGAAAGAAAAATGAGAATTTTGGAGAAGAAAAGTATTGGCTTTTTGGCTACTTTTTGATGTCGTGTATTATCCTTTGCTGCCTTTTGCGCATTCCGTTACAGGGAAGATCTCATGATGTAAACATCACGTCGGATAATCAAAATATTTCGTTTGACAGTGGATAGTAGTGGAGACAGTACGGGGAACAGACGGATCGATTTATATTTTTGAAATAAAAACCGTACCAAAACGATTTATCAGGAAGAAGAGACTTCCTTGCTGAAAGGGAATATAGGACGGATCAGAAGTTTACCTTTACCTCTATGCAGGACCGGGAGCTTCAGCTCTGCACAGCGCCTTCGTGCCTGCCGGTTAAGGTAAACGGACATTATGAGATGATTTCCGACAGGCGTTATATCGAAAACCCGGAAATTGTTGCGGAGAATCAGGATCCGGCACTAAAATCCCAGGAAGAAGGGACTTCGTGTGGATCCGAATATTCTGGACGATGCTTTTAAGCTTAAAAATCAAGCATGCCGGTGTGGATATTCCGACACAGCGTTTCTTCGGAAACGGCATTTCCTATACCTATGAAAACAAGACGTACAAGATTAATAAAGAACTGATTGACCAGCTGGATGCGGAGGTGAAGAGGCTGAGCGATTCCGGCGTTTCGGTGACTGCGATTTTGCTTAATGCTTGGAACGAGACTGTTCCGGAGCTGAATCCGAAGGGCGTGACGGAACTTCCAAGGAAACAGGCGGTGTATTATGGTTTTAACGTGGAGTCGGAGGGAGGCTTCCGCGCGGTAAAGGCTATGGCTTCTTTCCTCGCTAAGCGTTATAACGGAAAGAACGGTCACGGGAAGATTACCAACTGGGTTGTGGGAAATGAAATCAACAATCAGTATTGGAACTATATGGGAGATTATGATGTTTCCGCATACACCGTACGTTTCCAGAGAGCTTTCCGTGTATTTTTATACTGCGATGAAGTCCGTTTCCGCAAACGACAACATCATGTTTTCTATTGATCACTACTGGAATATGTTTCCGGAAGCGGCGCCTGTCGGAAAATATAAGGGAAAGGATATCATGCTGGCTTTCCATAATTATGAGGCGGCAGAGGGCTATATGGACTATGGTCTTGCACTTCACCCTTATCCGTATCCGATGACTTCACCGAATTTCTGGGATGATGATAAGACCGGAAAGGTCAATGACAGCATCGATTCTCCGGTTGTAAACTTTAAGAATCTGCATGTGATTACGGATTTTATGCAATTACCCGAGATGCGTAACCGTAAGGGAGAAGTACGAAAGATATTCCTTACAGAGGAAGGCTTCACAAGTACGCAGGGTAAGAAAGACAAGACGACGGAGCAGGCTGCCGCAGTAGCTTATTCCTATTTCATTGCAGACAATAATCCTTACATTTCGGCATACCTCATGAGCCGTCAGGAGGATAATGAAGATGAGACAAAGCATGGACTTTCCTTTCGACTGTCCAGTATCGTGAACCATAAGCTTGTCTCTAAGCCTGCACACGAAGTATTTAAGTGGATTGATGACCCGGGAAAAACGGAAGGCATCGCCGACTTTGCAAGAGCAGTCATTGGCATTGACCGCTGGGATCAGCTCATCCCCGGCTTCCACTTCCCCGGAAGAGTGGCCGAAAGACAAGATGTCATTAACTCACTAACAAGATGGAGTAATAATTAACCGATGAGAGCATAGAGAATCCATTAGTAGGATTTTTATGAAAATATCCCGGATGATAGGACAGTGAGAGTTCTATTCGGAAAAGAGTTTTCTATAAAAGAAATATCCCGGAAAACGGGACAGTGAGAGTTCTGATTGGAAGATATTTTTGATTAAGGAAGGTTTCTATTACCGGAATAACTCCCCGCTGATCCTTTTTGAGAAAGCCGTTCGGAGGCCCTCGGTACTGCAGAAAACGAGCGAAGCGAAGCTTTGATGCTTAGTACCGCCAGGGCCGAGCCGAGCGAGATGCGTCTTTCGAGAAAGGATACGGCGGGGTTATGTTTCGTAAACTTTTTGCAACAAAAATGCTTCCGAACGGACCTCGAACCGCCACTACCGGCGTCGGAGGCCGGGGCTCTATCCCTTAAGCTACGGAAGCATTGAAAAAAGTATAAAACAAAATCTTCCGCATTGCAAGACGGCATGGTTTATTTTCCAGAAAAAGAAGGAGCTTTTTCAAGAAAAAAACGAGATTTTCAAACGAGGGTACTCGACTTGAAAAATTCTTTTTCATTTTGCTATAATGAAAGCTAGTCTATCAATTTTGGAGGGCCTGATTTTATGCAGGAAGATTTTTTTGACGAGGATACGTTCCTCTTATAATCAATTTACTAAGGCAGAGCGAAGAGTGGCGGATTTTATTTTACAAAAATCCGAATAAGGTTCTGTTTATGTCGATTTCGGACCTCGCGGAAACCTGCAATGTCGGAGATACTTCGGTCTTTCGCTTTTGCAAAACCATGAATGTGAAGGGGTATCAGGAGTTTAAGATGACCCTTTCTCTTTCTATGCGGGAGAATGAAAAAGAGGGCGGTTTATCGGATAACGGGAAATCAGTTTGAGAGACAGCATTTCGAAATGGCAAACAAGGTTTTTAAAGGATACGCTTTCCTCTATTCAGGAGAGTTTCTCCCTTCTGGATATGAAAGAGGTGGGGAGGGCAATAGACGCGATGTCCAAAGCAAAGCGGATTCTTTTTTTTGGAGTTGGTGCCTCGATGCTTACGGCGATGAAGGCAATGAATAAGTTCCACAGGATAGAGCCGAAGGTGTATTGCTCGGAGATGGTCAGTCAGCAGCTTATGAGTGCGGCTACCATGGAAAAAGGGAGATGCGGCAATCATTTTCTCTTATTCCGGAGCGACACGGGATATCGTGGAGATTGCCAAGCTCGCAAAAGAGAGCGGCGCAACGGTCATTTCCATTACCCGCTTCCAAAAAGTCCGCTCTTACGGAGTATACGGATACTCTTCTTCTTTGCGGTGCCAATGTCGGTTCTCTTCAGCAAGGTTCCACTTCGGCGGAGATTTCTCAGCTCTTCCTCGTGGATATTATGTATACCGAGTACTATCGAAGGCACTTTGAGAACTGTAGCCAGGTCTCTGGAGAAGACGAGCAGAGCTATCTCGGACAGAAATTAGAAAGTCGGAATGCTCCTATTTCTCGCTGTTTTCTCGAAGCTCCGCAATTTTATCACGGTACTTTGCTGCGTCCTCGAAATTCAGCTCTGCAGCGGCGGCACGCATCTTCTTGGAAAGCTCCCGAATCATTTTTTCTATCTCCGCCTTTGGACATGGATTCCGTATCTTTTAAGAGTCCTTTTTCGTCTTCGTCCAAGGCTTTGAAATCGCAATCAAATCTCGTACAGCCTTCTTAATGGTTGTGGGGTGATGCCGTGCGCTTCATTGTAGGGCCTTTTGCAGACTTTCTCCTCTCTTGGTCTCGGATATCGTGCGTTCCATGGAATCCGTGATGTTGTCCGCATACATGATGACATGGCCTTCCGCATTTCTTGCAGCGCGTCCCGACGGTCTGAATCAGGGAGGTTTCAGAACGAAGGAAGCCCTCCTTATCCGCGTCTAAAAATAGCTACCAGTGTGATTTCCGGGATATCCAGTCCTTCTCGTAAGAGATTGATGCCGACCAGTACATCAAACTTATCCAGTCGCATATCCCGTATGATGGCGGCGCTCCAGCGTGTCAATATCGGAGTGCAGGTATTTTACCCGGACGTGATTTTTCTTTGAGGTATTTTGTAAGATCCTCCGCCATTTTCTTGGTCAGAGTCGTGACCAGAATCTTATGCTTTTTTCTCCGTTTCCCTGTTGATTTCTATGAGGAGGTCGTCAATCTGTCCCTTTGTCGGACGAACCTCGATTTCAGGATCGAGGAGCCCTGTCGGTCGGATGATTTGCTCCGCTCTTAGGAGCTCGTGTTCCGCTTCGTACTCTCCCGGAGTTGCGGAAACAAAGAGCATTTGGTTGATTTTTCCCTCAAATTCGGAAAAAGCTTAGGGGCGGTTATCCAGAGCGGAGGAAGGCGGAAAGCCGTAGTCCACCAGGGTGGTCTTTTCGGGAGAGGTTTCCGTTATACATGCCGCGAATCTGGGGAGGCTGATGTGACTCTCGTCCACAATAATCAGGAAATCGTCGGGAAAGTAGTCAATCAGGGTATAGGGAGGCTCTCCGGGAGAAGCAAAAGTTTCAAGTGTCTGGTATAGTTTTTCTATTCCGGAGCAGACGCCGGTTTCCCGAATCATTTCTACATCAAAGTTTGTTCGCTCCGAGATTCTCTGCGCTTCTAAGAGCTTGTCCTCTTCTTTGAAAATACTGCACCCGCTCATCAAGTTCTGAAAGAATATTTTTGCAGGCAAGGCGCAGCTTATCCATAGGAATAACATAGGGGCTTGCCGGGAAAATCATCGTGTGCTCAAGCTTGGCCTTGGCCTTTCCTGTTAAAACATCGATTAACTGGATTTCTTCTATTTCGTCTCCGAAAAATCACACGGATGGCTCTGTTCTCCTTCGGAAGCCGGAAAGATGTCTACGGTGTCTCCCTTTACACGAAAAGAGCCTCTCCGAAAGTCCATGTCGTTTCTTGTATACTGGATTTCGATGAGCTTTCCGCAGTAAATCGTCTCTCTCTCTTTCCTGTCCGGGACGAAGAGAAAGCGCCATGTTCATGTATTCGGTAGGTGCGCCCAAGCCGTAGATACAGGAGACGGAGGCAACGACAACGACATCTTTTCTTTCCGAGAGGGAGGCCATAGCGGAGTTTCTGAGCTTGTCGATTTCATCGTTGATATCCGAGTCCTTTTCGATATAGGTATCGGTGCTCGGGACATAGGCCTCCGGCTGATAGTAGTCGTAGTAGGAAACAAAGTATTCGACTGCATTTTCCGGAAAAAAATTCTTTTCATCTCGGAAATAGAGCTGCGCTGCGAGGGTTTTGTTATGGGAAATGATGAGGGTCGGCTTTTTGCAGGCGTTCTATCACGTTTGCCATGGTAAAGGTCTTTCAGAGCCGGTTACGCCGAGAAGCGTCTCGAAATTGGTTTCCTTCCTTAAGTCCCTGAACTAAGCTTTCTATGGCCTCCGGCTGGTCACCGGTCGGGCTGTAGTCCGAATGCAGTTTAAATTCCATTTCTTCTCCTTTTTCCGCTATCCGCTATGCCATGTTTTCTACTATTCTTCATTTTATGCATAGAATAGTTTATCCGTAATTCTACACCCTTTTTGGTTGAGAGGAATACGATGTCAAGTTTTCGTCGATTCCTTTTTACAGTATGGCTAGTATAGCAAAAAAAGCATAAGATAAAAACTCCTGTACAATGGTTTTTGGGAAAGGGAAGAACATGACAGCTGATCGATTTTTTTCGGAAAAAGAGCTTATGCACAAGGTTTTTCGGGAAAAAGCTTATGGTTATGGTTTTTCCGTAGAAAAGAGCTTATGTCGATGGTTTTTACGAAAAGAGCTAGAAAAAAGGGGTAAGGTATGGAATACAAGGTAGCGGTTCTGTCCGGTGACGGCATTGGTCCGGAAATTGTACGGGAGGCAAGGAAGGTGATGGAGAAGCTCTCGGAATCGGAGAGCTTTTCTATTGATTTTCAGGAAGAGCTTTTCGGGGAGCGGCGATCGATGCAGTCGGAGAGCCTCTTCCGGAGAAGACGCTACGACTTGCAAAAAGAAGTGATGCGGTACTGATGGGGAGTATCGGGGGCGTAGTGGGGGTTTCTCCTGGTGCAAAGCTTCCCGTAGAAAAGCGTCCGAAGCGGGGCTTCTTCGTTTAAGAAAGGAGCTTGGTCTTTTTGCAATCTTCGTCCTGCGAAGCTTTATCCGGAGTTAAGAGCGGCGTCTCCCTGAAAGAGGAAATCATCAGGGGAAGGCTTTTTCCATCATGATGATTCGCGAGCTTACGGAGGTCTTTATTTCGGAAGAAGTCTCTTTCCGTGGAAAATGGAGAAGAGGTGGCAGGGACGAGCTGATTTACCGCGCGCACGAGATTGAAAAGAATTGCTGAAAATCGCATTTTCCCTCGCAATAGAAAGAGGAGGGAGCTGGTTTCCGTGGATAAGGCCAATGTTCTGGAAAGCTCCCGGCTTTTGGAGAAAGGATTTTTTTACTGCGAGGGGAGCAGGAGCCCGAGATAAAGCTTAGCCATGCTCTGGTAGACTCTATGGCGATGCAGCTGGTTCGTAATCCCGGAAGCTTCTCCGTTATTGCTACGGAAAATATGTTCGGGGACATTCTTTCCGATGAAATGGCGGAGATTACCGGTTCCCTCGGTATGCTTCCTTCCGCTTCCTTAGGGGAAAATGCCTGGGCTGTATGAGCCGAGCGGCGGCTCCGCACCGGATATTGCGGGGGAAAAATATAGCGAATCCGCTCGCAACCATTTTATCGGCTTCCATGCTTCTTTCGCTATTCTTTAAAGGAGAAAAGGGCAGCCGACAGAGTGAGAGAGCCGTAGAAAACGTGCTGAAAAAGGTTTTTCGAACCAAAAGACATTTTCCGAAAAAGAAGAAAAAGGGGCTTAGTCTTCTTTCCTGCTCGGAAATGGGAGACGCGGTATGCAGGGAAATAGAGCTTGCCTGATTCCCGCCCCTTCCGTATAATGAAAGGCATGGATAACAGATGAGATTTCCTTCGGAACAGAGTTTTTCTCTTCGGCGGAAAAGGGAGTCTTTTTTGTGCCGAAAATCGGAAGTTTTTCTTTCGAATTCTGAAGGAGAGTGGAATGGACAATAAAGATTTTAAAGATGGGGATAATGGCGGTTTCTCCAATATGGGGCAAAACCGTACTCATCATTTTTAATAGCGGCGACAGTGACGTTTTTATATATTCTCTGGCGCAGCGTTTACCGGCAGGGAATGAATCAGGAGCTGAGCTATAGCCGATTCCTTTCTATGGTGGATCGGAACCTCGTGGATAAGGTAGAGTGGGGAGACGGGCAGATTACCGTCTACCCTAAGTCCGCATCGAAAAATGTGGACGGTGCTGCCGAAGGCGAAGGTAGCGCAGATACGGAAGGAAAAGAAAATGCGGAGAGCAGTCTGTTTCCGTTCAGCGGGCAGGAGAGAGTGTATTTTGTTGTCCCGGTCAATGCGGATGCGGAGAAGCTTGTGGAAAGGCTTTACCTTCATAATGTAACGATTATTAGGAAGAGACCGGATAATTCCGGCTTTATTTTACAAATCGTGCTTAGCGTGGTTCTGCCCTTTGTGCTTCTTTTCTGGTTTATGAACGGTATGGCAAAGCGGATGGGCGGCGGTGGAGGCGGCATCATGGGTGTCGGAAAGTCCAATGCCAAGATGTATATGCAAAAGGAGACCGGAATCAGCTTTAAAGATGTTGCCGGTGAGGACGAAGCCAAGGAAAGTCTTGTGGAGATTGTGGACTTTCTGCATAATCCCGCGAAGTATACCGCAATCGGGGCGAAGCTTCCGAAGGGCGCCCTTCTTGTAGGGCCTCCCGGAACGGGAAAGACACTTCTTGCGAAAGCGGTTGCCGGAGAGGCACAGGTGCCGTTTTATTCTCTTTCCGGCTCGGACTTTGTGGAGATGTTCGTGGGTGTTGGAGCAAGTCGAGTGAGAGACCTATTTAAACAGGCCAATCAGACGGCTCCCTGTATTATTTTCATTGATGAAATTGATGCCATCGGAAAGAGCAGAGATAACCGTTACGGCGGAAACGATGAGAGAGAGCAGACCTTGAACCAGCTCCTTTCCGAGATGGACGGTTTTGATGCGGCAAAGGGTATCATGGTGATGGGAGCAACCAACCGTCCCGAGATTCTGGATCCGGCTCTCCTTCGTCCGGGACGTTTTGATCGAAGAGTCATCGTGGAAAAACCGGATTTAAAGGGAAGAGTGAATATCCTGAAGGTTCATGCAAAGGACGTAAAGCTGGACGACACGGTGGACTTTGATGAAATTGCCCTCGCAACGAGGCGGGGCGGTGGGAGCGGATCTTGCCAATATGATGAACGAGTCCGCCATTACCGCGGTAAAGCACGGAAGAGAAAAGGTGAGCCAGAAGGACCTTTTTGAAGCGGTGGAAGTTGTCCTGGTCGGAAAGGAAAAGAAGGACAGAATTCTTTCCAAGGAGGAACGGAGAATCGTTTCCTATCATGAGGTGGGGCATGCGCTTGTTGCGGCGATTCAGAAAGATTCCGAGCCGGTACAAAAGATAACTATTGTGCCGAGAACCATGGGAGCTCTCGGTTATGTCATGCGCAGGTTCCGGAGGAAGAGAAATACTAAATACCAAGTCGGAACTGCATGCCATGATTGTGGAATTTTTAGCGGGAAGAGCGGCGGAGGAGCTTGTTTTTGAGACGGTGACTACGGGAGCAAGCAACGATATTGAAAAAGCAAACGAAGATTGCGAGGGCTATGGTTACGCAGTACGGATGTCCGAGAAGTTCGGTCTTATGGGGCTTGCTCGTCAGGAAAAATATGTATCTTTCGGGTAGAGCGGTTCTGGAATGCGGTGATGATACGGCGACAGGAGGTGGATGCGGAGGTTTTCCCGCATTTTAAAGGAATGTTATGAGGAAGCGAAGAAGATTCTTTCGGACAATCGAACTGCCTTAGACGAAATTGCGAGTTCCTTATTGAAAAGGAAACGATTACCGGTAAGGAATTTATGGAGATTCTTTCCGATGTGAGAGGGAGAAGACAGCTTCTTCAAAGGAAGAAGGAAAAGGAACTTCCGGAAAATCGTGAGACGGAAGGAGGGAGGGCAGACGTCCGGAGAGGATATTTCCTCATGATAATAAGAAAAAGGTCCGGTAGAAGAGCTCTATCAGACCTTTTAACATTCTAAGGAGTGTTGCCTACGAAGCTTGCCGTATTTTGTTTTAAACGAGTGTCGCCCGTGAAGCCTATTGGATTGCAAGGAGAACTATTCCCTAAGCGCGGCATACGACTGCTTTTTTAGAGAAGGCATTCCACAATATCGGATACACTACAGGAGAAAAGCATGCAGATTTGTCTTAAGCTTTCCGTAGAGACCGGCTGATTCTTCCTTAGTCGATTAAGAAGACCGGCGGAAAGCTTTCGTTCATGCGATAAGGCGATATTGGCTTACTCTTTTCTTCTTCATCAGTTGCCAAAAGGGGGCATAACTAATCATATAACCTGCCTCTCTACTTTGGACAACAAGGAAACTTCTACTTCAAGTTCAGAGTAACACGGACGATTTTTATTTTCGAAGGAAGGACGAAAATGTTAATTCTCCTAACATTGTGCGGTATTTTAATACCGGTATATATCTATTCCTGCTGGGAAAGAAATCAACTGAAGACGGAGTATTACAGGATATACTCCAGGAAAATCAAAAAGAAATGTCGTTTTGTTTTCTTAAGTGATTTACACGAGAAGGAGTTTGGAGAGGGAAATGCGCTTCTTCTTCAGCGAATTCAAGAACTGAAACCGGATTTTATTCTCATTGGCGGTGACTTTCCCATCAGCCATTCTTCGGAAGATACGGACATCCGGGATGAGGCGGAGAAGGGAATCTCTTTACTGGATAGTCTGAAAAGAAAGTATAAAGTTTCTATTCCTTTCTGGAAATCATGAGGAAAGCTTCTTTCCAAGAAGGAGGAAAAGAGGGCGGGTTTCGGCTTTTAAGAAGGCGTTAGAGGGAGTCGAGCTTGTGGACGGAAGGGGAATCTTCTTATCGGAAGGTCTCTTTCTTGCCGGTTTTCCGCTGGATATTTCGTATTATCAGCCTCTGCTTTTTAAGGAGAAAAAGCCCTTAGAGGATGCCGTAAAGGAGAAGTGAAGAAGGCTTTCGGAAGAGGAAATGAGTACGAGGAGAGAAGATGAGAGGAGTGGAAGAAGAGAGTTGTAGGGAGAGAAGCGTGCGGATTCCTCCGTTTTTCGGATTGTTCTTTTGCACAGTCCTTTTATAAGGAAGAGGCTTTAATGTCTTTGGGAGAGGATCTTCTTTTTATGCGGACATTTTCACGGAGGTGCAATAGGGATTCCCTTTTTGCTTTGATGACACCGCAGTCATCGTTTTTGTAAGAGAACCGAGAGGCTTCTTTAAAAAGGGAAAGCAGTATTATTTCATCAGCAGGGGCTAGGAACCCATACGATTAATCTCAGGCTTAACAATTTTCCGGAGCTTTCCTGCTTTGACTTGTGCCCGGAGGAAGAGTAAAATCAAGCAGATAAGTACTCGCGGGAAGGAAAAAAGCACTTGTCTAAGTGCTATGAGGAGAGAAACATGCTTACGGAGAGGGAGAAAATTATTTCTTATAAATTGGATGCGTTTGAGGGACCTTTGGATCTCCTTTTGCATTTGATTGAAAAAAATAAAATCAATATTTATGATATCCCTATTGCGGAAATTACGGAGCAGTACTTGGAATATGTCAATCACTTGGAGGAAGAGGATCTGAGATTGTTTCCGATTTTCTGATTATGGCGGTTACGCTTCTTGAAATGAAGGCCAAGATGCTTCTTCCGAAAAGAGGAAGGGGAAGAGGAGGAGGTCGACCCAAGAGAAGAGCTTGTTGAAAGACTTTTGGAATATAAAAGTATAAGAAAATGAGCAAGCTTCTCAGTAAAAAGAGGAATCCGCACCGCTCAGTATCCGGAAAGAAGCCAGTGTTCCGGAGGAGGTGGAACGGTATAGTCCGCCTCTCGACCTTAGCGCTCTCCTTAGAGGAATTGATTTTACTTCGTCTTCGGGAAACGATGAAGGAAATTCTTCGAAGGAAGGAGGATCGAAAAGATACGCTTCGTTCCAATTTTGGAAAGATTAAGAGAGAAAAATCAGCTTAGAGGGAAAAATCAGGATGTCCTTGCCTATGCAAGAAAAGCATGGCTGTTTTTTCTTTCCGCCAGATGCTGAAGAATGCTAAAGGAAGAAGTGAAACTGTGGTCAGTTTTCTGCTATTTTTAGAATTAATGAAAATGGGAAAGATTTGCTCTCACCCAGGAAAAAGGCTTTTTTTCCGACTTAGATATAGAGGATGCTTTCGGAGAAAGACGGGAAAGAGAACGAAGGTTTGGATTTGACGGATATTGAAGAGTTTGATTAGATTTATTTTACCCTGATGGGGAGAAGATGGAGGGCTGATTTTTGAGGATGTAGACAGATTTCTTTGCCGATTGATCTTGAAAAAGAAATTTTGGAAGAGGATAAGATCTCGACTAAAGAAGAGGAAAATATGGTAGAGGCTCTGCTCTTTTTCTCTCGGGCGTTCCGTTTCCGTGGAGGAAATTGCCGTATGCCTGAATATGGGAAAAGGACTGAGCGGCCCTTGCCGCGGAGCGTTTACGGGAAAGGTATGAGGAGAGGCAGAGGGACTGATCATTAAGAAGCTCAAAGACCGTTATCAGATGATGAGTCACCCTAAGACTTATGAAGGATTGATTCGAGTTGTGAAAAGCCCGAGGAAGCCTGCCCTTTCCGATGTAGCTTTTGGAAACTTTATCCATTATCGCCTATTGTCAGCCGATTACGAAGGTGGAAATTGAGAGGATTCGCGGAGTGAAGTCGGATCACGCCGTGAATCGACTGGTGAATTCGGTCTGATAGAAGAGGTAGGGAGACTGGATGCGCCCGGAAGACCGATGCTTTTTGCCACAACGGAGGAATTCTTAAACCGTTTCGGCGTGGATTCTCTGAAAGATCTGCCCAAACTTCCGGAAGGTGCGGAAAAAGCTTCTTAAGGAAGAGGGTAGCAGAGGAGCTGAAGGACGGCTTCGGCTTGGAGGCGGAAGAGGAAGAAACGGACGCGGAAGAGAACAGCATGGCTTCGGAAGAAGAGATTGCGGGAGTGGAGCCGGAATCGGAAGATAGAGAAGCTGAGGAGGAAGCGAATGCAGAAAGCCCGGAAACTTAGGGCAACTTCGTTTCGAGGATGAGGAGAGCGATAGGTTCGTCGAAGCCTATCTGGAGGAGTCGGAGGCACCGCCCGAAGAGCCGAGTACGAGGCGGAGACACCTTTGGACGAGGAGCCGGAAGACGAGGCGGAGACGGTTTTGGACGAGGAGTCGGAAGCACCGCCCGAGGGGGCAGAGGATTCGCTCGCAGAGTTGGAGTATGAGGCGGAGGCGTCTCTCGATGGAGACGAAAGCGCCATCGACCTTATCTATACTCGAAAAAGAAGTTGCCGAACAGAGGGTACAGGGAAGAAGTCGGAAGACAGAGAAATGCCTGGAAGAAGAGGAAATGGAAATGGAAGAAAAGATAAAGATTAAAGTATCATGTGGAAGGACTGGAAAAAGCTTCGCTATATTGATCGGGAAAAAGCGATTGGATAGATTTAAGGGTTGCGGAAGAAGTGAAAAATGAAAGCCGGAGAATTTCGTCTTATCAGTATGGGAATCTCCGTGGAATTGCCTAAGGGCTATGAGATGTGGATTTTACCCAGAAGTTCCGCTTTTTAAGAACTTTCGGAATTATCCAAACGAATGCTATGAGTTGTGGATGAGTCCTTTTGCGGGGATGAGGATATCATCCATATGCCGATTCTTGCCATGCGGATACGGAAATTCATGTCAATGATCGCATCGGACAATTCCGTATTATGCCGCATCAGCCTGTAGTGCAGTTTGTGAGGTGGAGCATCTCGGAAACAGTAACCGGGGAGGATTCGGAACTACAGGAAAGGCCTAAGAGATGAAGAAAAATCATTTGTCATTCTGCTACTGATGATGCTCTGTTTAAGCTCTTGTAAAGTGAGGTAAAAGAGTATCGTATGGAAGGAATCAGCGCTTTAGAAAAGGGAGATGCAAAAAGCTCTTGAAGACTTTCACTCTTGCCTTGGAAAAAGTAAGGAAGGGTCGGCAGCCTGCAATTTGATATTCTTTCTTACAAGGCGGAGGCGGAGATTCATCTCGGAAAGCTTACGGAAGCGGAAGAAGATTTACAAAATGTGAAACCCTTTCTCGGGAAAAACTATCAGAAGCTGAAAGACAGGATTGCGGCAAAAAGCTTGTTTATTCCGCAGGGAGAAGCCTTTGAATCAAAAATGATTTGAGAAAGCAAGGACCTGTCTTGATGAGGCAAAAGAAAAAAGGGCTTTCGGCAGATAGAGATCTGGAGTATAATGAGGCGGTTTATTTGGAAAACGGAGAGAATGGCAGAAGGCCTATGAGGCGTTCACACAGTACTTAAACAGATATCCGGAGGATGAAAGCGCCTCCAGAGAATTGCGCTTTTTGGAAAATCGTGTAAAAGCACTGGAAGGAAATCCCGCTCTTTCCGAACAAAACGTGGAATAAAAAATGAGAAGTAAGAACAAGAGGAGGCCTTTTATGGCAAGATACGAGGATTTGTCGGTAGAAGAACTGGAAAGTTTACGGAAGGAATTAAGAACAAGCTACAGAGAGTACCAGAATATGGATTTAAATCTGGATATGAGTAGAGGAAAGCCGAGCAGGGATCAGCTTGACTTAAGTAACGGCATGATGGATGCGTTGAACAGTGAGGCCGATATGTATTCTTCCGACGGCTTTGATGTAAGAAATTACGGTGTTTTAGGCGGAATTGCGGAGGCAAAGGAGCTGCTTTCCGATATGATGGAAAACAATCCGGATAATATCATTATCTTTGGCAATTCTTCTTTAAACGTGATGTATGATTCCATTTCCTGTTCCTATACGCATGGCGTTATGGGAAATACGCCTTGGTGCAAGCTTGATAAAATTAAATGGCTATGCCCGGTTCCTGGGTATGACCGTCATTTTGCCATTACCGAATATTTCGGAATAGAGATGATTAATGTTCCGATGACGGAAAAGGGGGCCGGATATGGACATCGTGGAGAAAACTTGTGGCCTCCGATGAGAGTATAAAGGGAATATGGTGCGTACCGAAGTACAGTAATCCGCAAGGCTATAGCTATTCCGATGAAACGGTACGCCGTTTTGCGAGACTGAAGCCCGCAGCGAAGGATTTCCGTATTTACTGGGACAATGCTTACGGTATGCATCATCTCTATGATCATGATCAGGATTACTTGATTGAGATTTTAGCGGAATGTAAGAGAGCGGGAAATCCAGATCTTGTCTATAAGTTTGCCTCTACTTCGAAGATTTCCCTTTCGGTTCGGGAATTGCTTCCATGGCGACCAGTTTAAATAATCTGGAAGACATTAAGAAACAGATGCAGTACCAGACAATCGGTCACGATAAGGTAAATCAGCTTCGTCATGTTCGATTCTTCCATGATATTCACGGCATGGTAAAGCATATGATGAAGCATGCCGATATCATCAGGCCGAAATTCGAAATGGTAGAGACAGTTTTTGAAAAGAACTTGGGTGAACTTGAATCGGTTCTTGGACGAAGCCTGAGGAGGATATTTTATCAGCTTTGAGACAATGCCGGGATGTGCGAAGACGGTTGTGGATAAATGTAAAAAGGCAGGCGTGAAGCTGACTCCGGCAGGAGCAACCTTCCCCTACGGAAAGGATCCGGAAGACAGCAATATCCGTATTGCGCCGACTTATCCGCCATTGGAGGATCTCCGCATTGCGGCAGAGCTTTTTCTGCCTTGTGGTAAAAGCTGTGAGTGGAAAAAGCTTTTACAGACCAAAAACGGCCGGACAGGAATCCTGCATCGCTCTGATAGCTGAGAGCTATCCTTATTATTCCTATTGCTAAGAGCTCTTATGACTGACTGTTATCCTTTTATCCGTCCTCTTGTAAGAGCTCCGAAAGAAGATAGGAATAGAGCTTCCCGCTTTTTTCTTTCCAAGCTTTACATACGGATTTGGCACTTTCCTCGTCCGGAACAGTCAGCTTGATTTCGCAAAGAATACTTCGGCTTTCTCTTAATTCGACTTGTACAAGGTATTCCTCGTCTTCCTGTTTTTGGTAGTCGGTGTGGATTGCGGCCTCATTTTTGTAAACGGAACTTATTTTTCGAGAAATTGTTCCATGTCTTCTTTGGCGAGTCTCAGGGATTTCCTCTTCAAAGAATTTCAGTGTTTGCTTTCCTTCTTCCGTTATCTCGTAACGAGTGGTGCTTTGGCTTTCTTTTTTTTCAATCAAAAGAAGCTCTCCGTAAGGTCGGAGATGCATTCTTGCAGGGTAAAAATAGGTGGTATATTCATTATCCAGAAAGAAACCGCTTAGTTGTGTGTTTGTCAGAGGATAATTTACGGAATAAAGTAGATAGAGAATCATTAATTTGTATTGCGTTAAGGCTTCTGTTGTCATGTTTTTTTCCTTTGTAAAAAACTTTACGTTTCTTTTCTTTAAGAAAGGCAATTTCCTAGCTGCCGGGGCAGCGTATTTTTCAAAAATCATCGAGTAAACAGTGTAGCAGATTTCCCTTAAATAAGCAAGAGTGTTAAGAGGAAGAATAGGCATAGAGAGGTCACTGTAGCAGGTTTCCCCTTAAATAAGCAAGAGTGTTAAGATAGGGAAGTAAGGTACAGAGAAGGGAAGCCGAGAAAGAGAAGTAGAGACAGAAAGAGAAGTAGAGCAAGAGAAAAGTAGAGATGAGGAATAGAGAAGAGAATAGAGAAGAGGGTATGGAAAATTCTATCTTTTTAGAAAAAGCCTTCCTGTGCTAGAATAGAGCCCTATGGAGTGTTTGCGATGAAAGAGAAAAATCAACAAATTAGCAAGAGGAATCGTGGATCAGGAGAAGCCTTCCACCCATTTTTCCCTCGATTTTATTGAGGGAAAAATTCCTCTTTCGGAAAGTAAAACTTTTGAAGTTTTTATACAGTCTCTTAACGGGATTCCTATGCGAGGTCTGGTCTATTGCAAGGAGGCTTTTGTTACTTTGCATAAAAATGCCTTCGGCGGTGTTCGAACGAAGGTCGGTTTTACGGTGAATACGGAAGGCATGGAGGAAGAGAAGGAGCTTTTCGGAGAACTGAATTTTTGTCTATTTAGGGGAGAAAAGCAGATCCCCTATCATTTTGTTTTGGAAAAATCTCCTTCTTCAGCAAAAATCGACTCTCTTAAGGACTTTTTCCGCGCTAAGGAAGCTGTACGGAAACGGATAAAAAGCGGCAGTCCGTCTTTTTGACTATCGAGTTTTTTACTCTGCGCCCCTGATGAAGAAGAAGGAAGCGGAGAAGCTTTATGAGATGCTGAAACCCTGTGGAAACAGAGCAGTGGCTTTGGAAGAGTTTCTGGCCTATTTTTCGGAAAGACCGAGGACGGACTCGCTCGGCAAAAGCCTCGCTTTTTCTCCGGAGAAGAAAGAGGAAGAACAGCTGGATTTTTCCAAGCGGGATGAGCCTTGAGGAGAAAAATCAAACAGTGTATTCGAAGAGAGAAAGGGGAGAAAAGCCTTTTTCCCTGTATAAAAAAGGAGTGGAGGAAAATCTTAAGCTGACGAAGCTCTATGAAAATCTTCTTTATTCCATGAAGAAGGGATATAAGGAGGAGCTTCTGAGAGCGGTTTATCTCTATTTTTTCCTATGAGTATCGGGTAGAGGAGGGGCTTCGTTCCGCTCTTTATTACAACATTTTGCAAAATTTTCAGGAAAATTCGGATATCTATCTTCGTTTTTGCAAGACAAATCAAGGATTACACCGTAGAGTCGTTTCTCATGGGAAAGATGGATGAAGAGCTGGCCTTTTTGTATAAAAAGTTGATTCTCCCCGATATGGTGGACGAGAGAATGGCGGAGATTTTACCGAGGATTCTTCGTTCCTATAAGATTGTCGTGGAGGACAAAGAGATTGAAAAACTGGTGCTTTCTCACCCTGCTTTAAAGGGAGAAGAAGTCTATACGCTGACGGAAGGAGAAGCCTATCTTCCCATGCCGTACCGGGATATGATTCTTCTTTTTCAGGATGCTATGGGGAATCGCTACACGCGTGTGAATTATCGGAAAACCAAAGTCTTTGAAGGATCCGAACTGGCAAAAAACTGGAAGGTTTTTCCGATTCCGATCCGCACCTTCTTGTAGAAAGAGCGGTAAAGCTGGAAGAGGAAGGAATCAGGTCGGAAGAGGAACTGGAACTGATGGAAAAAGGTATTCCGCACGACTTTTCTTTTCGACTGCTTTTCGAATGGAGGTTCTTAAGTGCATTCTTAGCTATCACAGAAGAGAAAAGAACAGTACTTTCCATGAAGAGAATCTACAGTTCCTGTATCAGATTCCCGTAAAGGCGATGAATCAGGAGGAAAAAGGAGGATTATCTTGCGGCACTTCTTCTTCGCGAAAGATGGATTTGGCTTTATCCTTTTATAAAGAGAATCCTTACTTAAGAATAGATAAGGAGCTTCTTTCCGACTTTGCAGACGCTGCATATTCCCTTGGAGGAGAACATCGCGCTTTCTCTTTCCTATGCCGCTTTTTCGGGAGCATGCTGCACGTGACAAAGCTTTAGAGCTTCTTTTAGAAAAATGGAACGGCAGCAGCGCGGAAATGTACTCTATCTTAAAGAGGGAGAGAAGAGAGAGAGAGGAGAGGCAGAAATCAACGCTTCTCATCTTTTGAATATGGCGGAACGTCTGCTTGCGCAGTGTCTTTTACGGAAAAGAGAAGAGAAACGGAAGAGGCATTTTCTTTGTACAGAAAATTCTCCGGAAATGAAAACAACGCTGGTTAAGGCCTTTCTTACTGCGTATGCGAGCTCCATTTTCTTGTATCAGAAAAAAGAGAATGCAGTTTACGAAACTGCTTTATGAGGTAGTAAGAGGGAGGGCTATAAGGAGAGGGTTCCGCTTATTTTACTTCTTGCTTTAAGCTATTCTTTTTCGAAGAGAGAGAGTTTGACGGAAGACGAAACGGAGCTTTTAAAAAGTATTTTACCCTTCCTTTTGGAGAAAAATTATATTTTTGCCTACACGTGCATTTGGCGAAGTTTGTTCCGCTTCCCAAGGAAATCCTTGAAAAAACGGTAGTGGAATACCACGGGAAGGCGGAGGAAAGACCGTACTTTTCCGTACGAATGCAAGGAGAAAAGGATTTTCACAGGGAAGAATTGCAACACAGTTATCACGGCATTTATATAGCATCTTTCCTGCTTTTCCCCGGGGAAAGCATGGAGTATCGTTTCACTTTAGGGAAAGAGGAAAAGCTTCTTTACGAGTCAGTGCTTAGAAAGGACGGCAGTTTGGAGACGGAGGGAGAGGATTCCTACACCGCTCTTTGCAGGATGTCAAAACTTCTTATGGACAAAGATATGAGAAACTCCCGCCCGCTTATGGAGGATTACGAGGAAAAAGAGCTGGCTCTCAGCCGAGTATTGGAGGATTAGGCCGCTTGGCCTTGGGAAAGAGGTAGGATTGAAGAGAATTGGAATTGCATTAACGGATGAATATACGGATATTTCCTTGCAAAAGAGGAATTTACTTACCGTTTTCCCACACTTCTCGGTCGGGAGAAGGGAAAAACGTTTTTATATCGGAGAGGAAGCCTATAAGAAAAATCTGGACGGCGGGGTGATTCTGGTGGACAGGTTGTCTCTCTTTTTAAGAAGAAGGGGACGGCTACTTTAGCGGAAGAATGTTACTCTTCTGAAGAGCTTCTGGGGATTTTTCTGGAAAAATCTGCTTATGGAAGGCATGAAGAGGGTGGAAGGAAGAGAAATATCGGATAGTGAAGGAAGAGATACGGACGAGGGTAGAGGGAAAGAAAGCGGAAAAGGATACGCTCGTTCTTACGGTAAGAGATGCGGAACCGGAGTTTATGCACTCCCTTTATATGCTCTTAAAAGAACGGTTTTCTTCCCGATATGAGATTAAGCTCATCAGTCATGCGGAGAGCTTCGCCCATTACATTTTAAGGCAGGATAAGAAGTTTTATCATCGACTGGTGGGAATGCTCGAGTTTTTCTTCTCAGGTTCTTTATTACTATGAAATGCAGGTTTCAAAGGAAGCCGGAATTATGCCGTTTCCGCAGGGGAAGCTCAACCGGATGCCTTTGTCCTCCGGGATTCTGGAGGATCCGAGGGAAGAAAGATGACGGATCAGGTGCTTTCGAGTCTTACGGACCGTATCACGAAAGGAAAGGTATACAGTGCTTTCTTTCTGGCGGGAAAGGGCTTTTGAAAAATACGGAGATATTTCCGGAGTTTATGAAGAAGATTCTTCGGGGAAGACGAGTCTGTGTGGAATCTTTTCTTTTTCGCAATCGGGGCAATGGAGTACGGAAAACTTCTTTCCCGGGGAGAGGAAGAGGAGTATCTGCTTCTTTGTGACACAAGACTGAAGCATGACTTAAGCATTCGAGTCATGCGAGAAGGAGAGGGAATACCCGTTTTATCTTGCTAAGGCCGGAGATTCTTGGCTGAAGGAGGAAAAAGGATATTCATCTTCTCATTGATAAAGAGGACTATATTGATTTTTTGTAAAGGATTTAAGCGGAGCAAAGGGGAAGCAGTATAGGGATGAGTCTGAAAACATTTCCGAAAAGAGACAGAAAAATGTACGAAGCTTGCCCTGGGAGTGCAGTTTTTCGGGAAATACCCAAGCAAAGCTTAAGCTTACGGATTTAGGGCTTTGGCGATTTTTGGAAGGGGACGTTTACTTCCATCGAGGAGAGCATCCCGCTTGGAAAGGAGTAAGATGGCACTGATTTTATGCCGGGGGGAAGCAAAATTTCCTTTTTATTACGAGAGATTGGATACCTACCTTTACTCCTTGGAGGAGCTTTGCTATGCACTGGGAAAATTTCCTTTGTCTTGTTCCGGAACATTTTGTAAGCAAGGAGCTTTGTGAATGGCTGATAGACGGTCTTTCCGAGAAGGAACTCGGAGAAAAGCTTCTGGATTTAAAGGCTATGGGGGAAAAGGAGGAGCGCTTGCTCTTTCGTCTTATTCGGGAAACTGGATATTACACGGAAAAGGAAGCGGATGAGCTGTCCTTTGAGTGGAGAAGATTAAACAGTTTAAGTGATGCGGAGAAAAAAAGAGAATGGGTGACTGTTTCTTTGCGCTGGGAAAAATACGGAAAGGCGCTGGATGCGTATCAGGATGCCGTGCATTTTTGAGGGAAAACGGAAGAAGGATCCGTAAAATCGGAGAAAGCTATATTCATACCGGAGAGTTTCAGAGAGCGGCGGAGAGCTATAAGAAGCTCTATGAGAAAAATCACGATAAAATGGCGGCGAGGAAGTTATATTTTTCTTTTCCAAAATGTGCTTCCTGAAGGACAAATACCAAAGCTTTTTCAGAATATGGAGGAAGGACTTACGGAAGTCTGGGGAAAAGAATGGCAGGACAGCTTGACGTTTTGCCAAAAGAGCAGCTGCTATGCACAAAATAGAAGAGTCGTATAGAGAGGGAAGGGAGGCTTTTTCTTTTCCTTTGCAAAGAGAAAAATCGAGAGTTGGAAAAATGAAATTCGGGGTAGAGCGTAGGATGAGGAGGAGAAACGAATGAAAGAGCTGGCAAAACAGTATAATTCAGCAGAGGTAGAGGATAGAATTTATGAGATGTGGCTGAAAGGGCACTATTTTTTTCCGCGAAGGTAAATCGGGCAAAAGAAACCTTTTACCATCATGATGCTGCCTCCCCAATGTGACGGGGACAACTCCATATGGGACACGCTTTAGATAATACTTTGCAGGATACCCTGATTCGTTTTAAGAGGATGCAGGGCTTTGAGGCGCTCTGGCAGCCCGGAACGGACCATGCAGCCATTTCCACGGAAGTCAAAGTAATCAATATGCTGAAGGAACAAGGCATAGATAAGCATGATCTCGGAAGAGAAGGCTTTTTGAAAAGAGGCGTGGAAGTGGAAGGAAAAAGTACGAGAAGCGAATCGTGGATCAGCTTCATAAGATCGGGACCTCCGCTGACTGGGACAGAATCCGTTTTTACCATGGATGAAGGCTGTTCTCATGCTGTTTTACAAAGCTTTTATTCATCTTTATGAAAAGGATATATTTACAAAGGCGCTAAAATTATTAACTGGTGTCCGGTTTGTCAGACCTCTATTTCGATGCTGGAAGTGATTCATGAAGAAAAAGGAGGATTTTTTTCTGGCATATTCTTTATCCTATCGTGGGGAAGAGGGCAAGTTTGTGAGATTGCCACAACCCGTCCGGAAACGCTTCTGGCGATATGGCGGTTGCCGTAAAATCCCGATGACGAGCGCTATAAGGATTTGGTAGGAAAAGAACTTAAGCTTCCGTTAACGGATAGAACCATTCCCGTCATTAGCGATGAATATGTAGATAAAGATTTTGGAACCGGTTGCGTAAAGATTACCCCGGCGCATGATCCGAACGATGCTCTGGTGGGAGAACGCCATCATCTTAAAGTGATGAATATCTTTACGGATGATGCAAAGATTGATTTACCGGGATCGAAATACTCACGGCATGGATCGCTATGAGGCAAGAAAAGCCATGGTGTCGGATCTCAAGGCACTCGGGCTTTTAAAGAAGGTCGTACCGCATACGCATAACGTAGGAATCCATGATCGCTGTGAGACTACCGTTGAACCCATGGTGAAACCGCAGTGGTTTTGTGAAGATGGGGAGATGGCGAAGCCTGCCATTGAAGCTTTAAAGAGCGGAGAATTACAGTTTATTCCGGAAAATTACGGAAAAACTTACCTTCATTGGTTGGAAAATATCAAAGACTGGTGTATTTCCAGACAGATTTGGTGGGGACACCGTATTCCTGCCTACTACTGTGATGCTTGCGGAGAAGTGGTAGTCAGTGAGAAGATGCCGGAAACTTGCCCGCATTGTGGCGGAAAGCATTTTACACAGGATGAGGACACTCTGGACACTTGGTTCTCCAGCGCCCTTTGGCCTTTTGAGACTCTAGGATGGCCGGAAGATACCGAGGATTATCGCTATTTCTATCCTACGGATGTACTGGTAACCGGTTATGACATCATTTTCTTCTGGGTAGTAAGGATGGTCTTTTCCGGTATCGAGCAGACCGGAAAGGTTCCCTTTAAGAAGGTTTTGATTCATGGTCTCGTGCGGGATGACCAAGGAAGAAAGATGAGCAAGTCTCTCGGAAACGGTATCGATCCTTTGGAGATTATTGCGGAATACGGTGCGGATGCTCTTCGTATGACACTGCTTACCGGGAATGCACCCGGAAACGACATGCGCTTCTACCATAGCAGAGTGGAAGCCAGTCGAAACTTTATGAATAAGGTTTGGAATGCGTCCCGTTTCCTTTTTATGAATTGCAATGAAGAGGAATGTAAGGCTCTTTCGGAGATGTCTTCTCTTAAGAACCCGACGCTTTTCCGAGCTCCTCGAGAAAGTTCGGAGAATCTCGAGATGGCGGATAAGTGGATTCTTTCCAAGTTAAACGGCATGTAGCGGACGTTACGAGAAACATGGAGTCCTTTGACCTCGGTATCGCCCTGGATAAGACACAGAACTTTATCTGGGAGGAGTTTTGCGACTGGTATATTGAGATGGTGAAGCCTCCGTCTCTATCATGAGGGAGGAGAAAGTAAAGCATCTCGCTTTATGGACTTTATTGAAAGTTCTTAAGACTTCCTTAAGCCTGCTTCATCCGTTCTGTCCCTTCATTACGGAAGAAATCTATGACACGGAGAAGTCGCTGTTTAAGGAAGAGGAAAAGCCGCTTATGCTTTCCGACTTCCCGAAATACACGGAAACACTGGATTTTACTGCAGAGAAAGAAATTGAAGAGATTAAGGAGGCGGTTCGTGCTATACGAAACATTCGTACGGAAATGAATGTGGCACCTCTAAAAAGCCAGAGTTTACCTTGTTTCCGAGGAAGAATCGTTAAGAAAAATCGTTCCAACATAGTGAGGTTTTCTTTTGCTACCCTTGCCTTTTGCTTCCGATGTTATAATACAGGAGAATCGGGACGGAATTCCGGAGAATGCCGTATCCGTTCTCATTCCGGAGGCAAATCTCTTTATTCCCTTCAGTGAACTTGTAGATATTGGAAAAAGAGAGGGAGAGGCTGGAAAAAGGAAGAGGCGCGTCTTCTGAATGAAATAAAACGTGCAGAAGGAATGTTGGAAAAATGAGCGTTTTTCTTGCCAAAGCTCCTAAAGAAAAAGGTGGAGGAAGAGGAAGAAAAAGCAAAGAAATACAGAGACATGTTAGAACAAGTTAAAAGAGAGAAAGTCCACACTTTCTTAGTATTTCAACCTTCCTTCACAAGACGGGAGGTTTCATGAAGAAATTCATACAGTTATGTTTATTCTCTCTTTTCCTTTTCTTTTGTTTTTCCACTGCGAGTTTGGCGGGGGAGAGAGGCGAATGAGCAGGAAATCACAGCGGTAAAGGCAGGGGCAGAGCTCGGCATACAGCTGGGAAAACGGCGGAAAAAGCTGGAAGCTTTTGTATTTGGATACCAAGGCTAAGGCTTGGAAGTACGCCAAGGATCGGTGGGTGCAGATCGGAAGCCATTTTTACTTCTTTGACACAGAAGGAAATGCGATGGAGGGCTGGTTTCAGCTTGACGGGAAGTGGTACTTCGCCGAGTATGACAATAAGAAAAGAAGCAATGAAAATGCCGGGATAGTTCTTATGGGCTGGGCTTCCATTCCGAATGAGAAGGGCGTTTTACCATAGCTTTTTACTTTACGAAAGACGAAAATGGACGTCCGAGCGGAATGCTGCAGGGTTCTCCCGGTCGTTACGATGCCTTTACGGTGGAGGGTAAAGCAGGTTTATATCGACGACTTGGGCTATGCGGACAGGCGCTCCGTTTCCGATACGATTCCCAAGTTTTCGGCAAAGAGGGAGTAGAATGACCGTAAGAGTTTGTTCGGTTGGCAAAATCAAAGAAAAGTTTTATAGAGAGGCACTTTCCGAGTATGGAAAGCGCCTCTTTAAGCATTGCAAGTTGGAAATGATGGAAGTTATAGACGAGAAAACAAAGGAAGGGGCGAGTAGAGCCGAGGAAGAAGCTGTTTTGGAAAAGGAAGGAAAAAGGCTTTTGGAAAAGATACTGAGCGCTCTTTGTGATTGTGCTTGCTATAAAAAGGAAAGGAATGGGATTCCCTAGAGATGGCAAAGAATCTGGAGAAGCTCTTTGTGGAAGGGAAAAGTGATATTACTTTTTGTGATAGGCGGGTCCTCAGGCTTCATGAGGCCCGGTATATAAGAGGGCGGATCTTTTATTAAGCTTTTTTCCAAACTGACATTTCGCATACAGCTCATGAGAGTTCTATTGTTGGAGCAAATATACAGATGTTTTCGTATTAATTCCGGAGAACCTTATCATAAATAACGGAAAAATCGACGAATAAAAGCATTTTTATAAAAGCATTTTATCTAAGCTTGACAAAGATTTTATTTTATTGGGATTATGCTGGAATTTCCTCCCTTTAAAATGCTAGAATTTTTAGAAGAAAGTTGTCCGTGATAAGCTGCTGCCAAATTTTTTAAATTATGGTATAGAGGCTTTTTCGAGTGTGCGTTTTGATAAGATTAAAAAGAAAAAGGAGGGTAAAATGTTCAGTCAGGCACTTATGTGGTTTATGGCTGTAAGGGGGTTCATAAGATTTTGGGAACAACACATCTGAATCTGGAAGGCGTTCCGAAAGATCGGGAATACTATGTTATGCAGGCGGTAAAGAAGCCGGATGGTGCGGTTCTATGCTCCGGTGGAAGCCGGGAAAACGAATATGCGTTCGGTGATGACGAAGAACAAGCGGAAAGTTTTTCTTCATGCTGCGGATGGTATTCATGCTTTGTCCTATAAAACGCCGAAGCAAAGAGAGGAAAACTGCAGAGAGGGAATCAAAAGCTGCTCCGGATGCACTTTGCAGGTAATTAAAACCGTCATGGAGAGAAGAGAAGAGAGAGCCAGGCAAGGAAAGAAGCTTACCCTTTTTGGATTTACACTTTATAGAGCAGGCAGAGGATATTCTTTACGAAGAGTTGGCCATTTCGCTCAGTATTTCACGAGTAGAGTGGAAGAGAAGATTAAAAGCGTACGCATCATGAAGAATGGGGAATCAGGACTTTATAAGCGATAACCGTTATAGTGAAGACAGACGACCATGCGGGAGAATCCGGCTGGTCGTTTTTCTTGTTCTTCCGCTCTTTTCTTAGGGACTTCTTTTTATTCCGGGAGCTTCTTCCGTTCTGCTTTTGTTCCCGCCGACTTCCGTTTCTTTTCATTCTGCCGTTGTCAGGAAGAACAGTTTTTCGTATACTGTTCTGGTGTTTTTATCGGGAAAGGAGCAGCTTTTATGGTTCATAAAGAAATATCGCCGAAGGAATACGCTATACTGTAGTCGGCGTTTTAACAACGGCGGTGAACTATATTTTTTACGGGGATTTGATTTTCTTTTTGAAAAAAATGGGAATTCCTCCGTACTTTCCTATAAGTTAGCTTATGGGATAGCCTTTCTTGCAGCGGTTCTTTTTCGCTTTTTCAGCAATAAAGTATATGGTTTTTCGAAAAAGGAGGAAAGCTCTTCAAAAGAAATTCTGTCTTTTTCGCTCTTCGTATATCATCCGGGCTTGCGAGCTTTTTCCTCCTGGTACTTTTGGTGGATGTCCTTAGACTTACCCATACAGCAGGGTGGATTTTGAGCTCAGTCATCAATCTTTGGTAAATTATATCGGAAGTAAATTTTTATATTTCAATAATGAGTTTTCATTAGGTTTGCCATTTTTCGGATATTCCGGTTTCTAGTTGTGATTCACAGGGGGAAAAAGATGATCTGCTTAAAAAGAAGACGGCTTGGCCTTCCTTTACCGCTTATTACCATGCTTTTTGATTTTTATTTTTGAAGGGGATTTATCCGTTTGGGACAGCAGAGCTTTTTAAGAACGGACCTCTATCATCAGTACGCTCCTTTTTACGGGAGTTTCAGGCGAAGCTGCAGAGTTTTTCCCCCATGAGTTATAGTGTTTTCATCTGGGATTGGGTGTTAATTTCACCGCACTTTATGCCTATTATTTGTGCCAGCCCGCTCAATTTATTTATTTTCTTTTTCCTAAAGGATTGGTGGTCGAATTTGTCAGTTATTTGATTGTTTTTCAAAAATTGCGTTATGCGGATGTTCGGCATCGATTTATTTTTAGAAGACATTTTCGAAGAGGGGCTATTTTTTCCGTAATTTTTGGTATTCTGTATGCTCTCTCCGGCTATATTGCCGCATATTCCTGGAATGTGATGTGGCTGGACTGCCTGTTTCTTTTTCCTCTCCTTCTTCTGGGCTTGGAATACATGATGGAGAGGAGGGGGGCGCTTCTTTATACCGTGAGTCTCGCCCTGTCCATTCTTTTGCAACTACTATATCAGCATCATGATTTGTCTCTTTTTGATTCTCTACTTTGTCAGTCTATTCTTTGACGGGAGAGAACGGTCCGGGAAAAGAAATCGGAAGAGAAGGATAGGGATTTTTGTCCTTTACTCTTTTACTTTCCGGAATGATGGCGGCTGTTTTTCCTTTTGCCGGCAATCTTCACGCTTAGACTTACTGCGTCATCGGACCTTTCCTTTTCCGAAGACGATTAGCCAGTATTTCGGCATTATCGATATGATGGCGAGACTTCTTCCTTTCGTGGAAACGGAACAGGGCTTAAAGCATTGGCCGAATATTTATGCCGAAGTCTGAGCTTATTTATCCTGCCGCTTTATTTTATGAACCCGGCGATTGGCAGAAGAAAAAAATAATTTACGGAAGCTTTATGCTCATTTTTTCTTTTAAGCTTTTTCCGTGAATGTATTGAATTTTTATATGGCATGGACTGCATTATCCGAACAGTCTTCCGGCAAGACAAAGCTTCATTTTTATTTTCCTCTTACTTCTTATGGGGGCGGAATGGTTTTTAAAGCGAAAATATAATACGGAAAAGGAACTGTCCATCTCCCTTTTTTTAAGCTTTTTCTTTGTGATTCTTTGCCAGAAACTGATTAGTGATCAAGCCTTTCACTGGTCCGTGTTTTATCTTGCTTTGGCTTTCCTTTTTTCTTTACTATCTTATCTTTTCTCTGGAGAAGAAAGGATTTTCGCTTCGAATCACCAATCTCCTGCTTCTCGGGCTTTGCTTTTTCGAACTGACAGCCAACATGGCGGTGACTTCGGTGATTACCACCAGCCGTTCTGCCTATCTGGAAGGCGGAAAGGAGACGGAAAAGATTGTAAGGGAAATAAAAAGGAGGATTCGGGATTTTATCGTCTTATCCGAGAGGACAGTAAGACAAAGGATGACGGTGCTCTTTTGCAGTATCCTTCCGCATCTATCTTTTCTTCCACGGCTTACGGAAATATCACAAAATGCTTTACCAAGCTCGGTATGGAGGCTTCTACCAACGCATACTCCGTGCAGGGGGCTACACCGCTTACAAAGATGCTCCTTGGTATAAAATATGAGATTCTAAAGGGAGAACCCAAATATACGAAGGAAGTAGGACTTTCCTATCGATTGGCGGAAGGGGAATATCTTCTCTATAAAAATGAATATGTGCTTCCTGTCGGCTTTCTTCTTACGGAAGATGCGCTTTCGGACTTTGACCTTAATGCAGGGAATCCGGCTTTGGTGCAGAATTCCATAGCTTCGGCACTGGGAGCGGACGCGGTATTACATCCGATTCTCGGGAAAATGGAGTCTACATCATACCGTTTTAGCGTGGATGAGCCCGGGGATATCTATGTCTATGTGAATAATAGCAAGGTGAAGGATGTTAAGGCGAGTTCTTCCCGAAGAAAAGAATTGCATTTTGAAAATGTTAATAGAGGCTATTTCCTTCATTTAGGATATTTGGAAGCGGGAGATGAGGTGGAGCTGAAGTCGGAGACCGATTCGGAAAGTATGGATGCCATCGCCTATACTTTTTCTTTTGAGAGCTTTGAAAAAATGGAGAGCGTCTCTCAATCTCCTCTCAAAGCTTACAAAATGGAAGGATGGGTATCTGAAAGGGAAAGATTTCCGCCGATTCGGACGGTGTTTTGTTACCTCTATTCCCTATGACCCGGGCTGGAAGCTTATGGTGGACGGAAAGAAAATGGAGACAAGAGAAGTTTTCGGCGGTTTTATGGGAGTTTCTTTACCTCGCGGAGAGCATGAAATCAGTCTGCGATTCGAAGCGGAAGGTGCCCGTTTTGCGTTGCTCGTCAGTGTTACGGCAGTACTTTTCTTTGTGCTTCTTTGTATTTTCAGGAAAAGAGAAGAGCAGGACAAAGAGAAGGATAGGAAAGAGATAGGGATATAGAAAGAGATAGGGAAAGAGGAGAAATAAACGGAAGAAGAGAAGATTGGAAGGAAATAGGCACTTAATCGACAGGAATCTCCAAGGAAGAAGCAGAAGGAGAGTAAGAGAATGAATCCGATAGGTATAGGGAAAGTATAGCCAAACAGAGGAAGAGAAGGGGAGGAATAAGTATAGCCAAGAAGAGGCAGAGATGGGGAGGAATAAGTATAGTCAATCAGAGTCGGAAAGAGCAATAATGAGTAAAAGACGCGAAATAAAGGAGATAGCAATAAAGGGGATAAAAATGAAGGAGATGGAAATAAAGGAATGAAAATGAAGGAGATGGAAATAAAGAAAAAGTTAGGAGAAGGCAGTTCTTTAGGGGAAGAAAAGAGGAGAGTATCTGGAGGCTTTATCCGCTAAATCTCCGGTACCGTGGTCAGGCGGAGGGGCGACTGCTCTTCCGCCTCTACTGGCTTTTTCTCTTGCCCTCTATGGTGGGAAATCTGACACTGGGAAAGAAAAATATGCGCATTATGAAGAAAGACTGAAGATTCGCATGCAGGAATGGGAAGAGGGGAGAACGGTAGCCCTTCGCCTTGCTAAAGCGGATGAAGAGGCTTTTATGCCGCTTGCAAAAAGTGTATGCTCTTCCCAAGGAGACGGAGGAGGAAAAAGAAATCTACTGGGAGAGGATGGAAGAATGTTTAGACCGGGCTTCTTTAGTGCCTCTTACACTTCTCGCGCTTTGTGCGGAAAATGCGGAGAGCTTAGGGAACTTGCTAAAGAGGGATCAAAGCTTCTTCTGTCCGATGTCGGAATAGCCGCCTCTTTTTACTCAGTGCCATGCGCAGCTCCCCTTTGAATGTGAATTAATACAAAGCTCATGCAAAATGAGGAAAAGAAAAAGGAAAGAGAAGAGCGGTAGAGGAAGCCCTGAAACAAGGCGAGTTATTGGAGAAAACAGTTCGAGAGGTCGAAAAAAGAATTTAGTTTTACTCTTAACGAGTGGCGCAGGCGAGGTCTAAGATATCTTGTTTCCTGAAAAATGAGATGAGAAAATGAAATAAAAACAAGAAAATGATAATCATATGAATGATAGATAAAAACAAGATAAAACATGAAAAATGAGAGAATATAAGATAAGGGAAGATAGAATATGGAAGAACTAAGAGGAAAAGAAATTGTGGAAGCTTTCATGGTCGGACTGTCTTGGCTTTGTGCAGAAAGAGGCTTGCCTTCCTACACTTGCGGTTTTAAGAGTGGGAGAAAAGGAGGCGGACATGTCCTATGAACGCTCGATTAAGAAGCGTTTTCAGGACTTCGGGCTGGAGGTAAAGGATTATCATCTGGAAGAGAACTGCAGTAATCAGGAGTTTCAGGAGGTTTTTCGCTTTTTAAATGAGGATCCGGAGATTGACAGCATCCTGGTATTCCGTCCGCTTCCCTCGCAGATTGATGAGGAGGAAATGCTCAGAAAAATGAAGAAAGAGAAGGATGTAGACGGCATTACGAGAGAGAACCTTGCCGGCCTTCTTTTACAGGATCCGGATGCCTTCGCGCCTTGCACGGCGGAAGCGGTGATGGAACTCTGTAAATACTATAAGATTCCGCTTTCCGGAGAAAGGAAGTTTGTATTATCGGTCGTTCTCTTGTGGTGGGGAAGCCTCTTTCCGTTCTCATGTTAAATGCCGATGCTACGGTAACCGTTTGTCATTCCAAGACGGAAAACAGCAAAGGTCGCGAAGCGGGCTGATGTGTTGGTTACGGCAATAGGAAAGAGCTAAGGCAATCGGCTCTTCCTATTGTAGAGGAAGGGGCAACGGTGATTGATGTGGGGATTAACGTAGATAAAGACGGAAATCTTTGCGGAGATGTGGACTATGACACCGTGAAAAGCGGTAGCGTGAAAAAGCTCAGCCCCTGTTCCGGGAGGCTTAGGCGCGGTGACGACTGCGGTACTTGCCAAGCACGTAGTGAAGGCGTACAAGTTACTGCACTAAATTTAATGCAAAGCCCGGGGAATAGTGTCTTTCCCCGGGCTTCATAGTATACTTTTATAGACATAGTTGAGAGTTCATTTTGGGAGGTAAAAAGATGGGTGTTTCCACTTTTAAGGGTGGTGTCCACCCCTATGATGGAAAAGAATTGGCAATGGAGAAGGCCATTGTCGATTTGCGTCCTGAGGGGCTTATGGTCTACCCCTGTCGCAGCATATCGGTGCTCCTGCGAAAGCCCTTGTGGGGAAAGGGAGACAGAGTGCTGATGGGACAGAAAAAATTGCGGAAGCGGCAGGATTTATTTCCGCTCCCGGTCATTTCCTCTGTTTCCGGCACGGTAAAGAGCATAGAAAAGAGACTGACGGTGGGCGGCAGCATGGTAGAGTCTATCGTGGTAGAGAATGATCAGGAATACGAGACAATCCCCGGCTTTGGCGAGAAGCGGGATTATACCAAGCTTTCCAAAGAAGAAATCGTGCAGATTGTAAAAGGATGCCGGAATCGTAGGCTTAGGCGGAGCAGGGATTTCCACTTCCGTAAAGCTTTGCCCGAAGAATCCGGAGAAGATTGATTTCTTTCTGGCCAATGCCGTAGAATGTGAGCCATATCTTACGTCGGACTATCGGGATATGCTGGAAACACCGGAGAAAGCTTATCGGCGGTTTAAAGATTGTACTTTCCCTCTTTCCGAATGCCAAAGGGAAAGATTTGCATAGAAGACAATAAGCCGGAAGCCATCCGGATTTTGACAGAGCTTACGAAAAACGAAGAAAGAATAGAAGTGATTTCTTAAGAACGCGCTATCCGCAAGGAGGAGAGCGGCAGTTAATTTATGCCGTTACCGGGAGAAAAATCAACTTTTCCATCCTGCCCTGCCGATGCAGGGGTGCTTGTAAACAATACGGATACACTGATTGCTATTTTTGAGGCGGTTTGCGAATCAAAGCCTCTCGTAAGAAGAATTCTTACGGTTACGGGGAGACGCGGTAGTACGTCCCGGGAACTTTCCGTGTTCCGCTGGGAACCAATTACCAACAGTTAATTGATGCTGCGGGAGGATTCTGACGGAAGATCCGGAAAAGGTGATTTCCGGCGGTCCCTATGATGGGGATGTCCTTTATTTACCTTGGATGTACCGGTCACGAAAAACTCCAGCTCTATTTTGGCATTTAAGGAGGATCAGGTTTCTAAAGAGCCCGTTACGCCCTGCATTAATTGCGGACGATGTGCGGAGGCTTGCCCTACAAATCTTATGCCGGTTTTGATGATGAAAGCGGTTTTACAGAAGGATATTGACCGCTTTAAAGCTTTATACGGAACGGAATGTATCGAGTGCGGATGCTGTGCCCTATGTTTGTCCCGCAAAAGCGGCCTCTCACGCAGGGCTTTAAAGAAATGAAGAGAGAATCAAGGCGGAAAGCTGGCAAGGAAATGCGGAGGCCGAGAGAAAAAGCGAAGCGGAGAAGAAAGCGGAAGCGGAAAAGAAGGGGGGAGAGTAAACCATGAAACTATTACAAATTTCATCCAGTCCCCATATCAGAGAGGATGTGAGCTCTTCGTCTATCATGCGGGATGTGGTGATTGCCATGCTTCCCACGGCAATTTACGGCAGTCTGCAATGGGGCTTCCATGCTTTCTTTCGTTGTGGTATTCACAACGCTGGCAGCAGTTTTGACGGAACTTGTGTATCAGAAGGCAATGAAGCTTCCCGTAACGATAAACGATTGGTCTGCCGCGGTAACGGGGATGATTCTTGCTTTGAACCGCCCGCCGAACATTCCGTTTTGGATTCCGATTGTCGGATCCGTTTTTGCCATTATTGTGGTGAAGCAGCTTTACGGAGGACTGGGGAGCAAACTTTATGAACCCTGCTCTTGCGGCACGTTGTTTTCTTCTCATTTCCTTTGCAGGAAGAATGACGACCTTCACATCGAGTTGGGAAGTGATGCGGTTTCTACCGCAACACCGCTTGCGATTTTAAAAGGCGAGTCCAACTGCAACACCGGATTTAATGAATATGTTTCTCGGGAGAATTCCGGGAACGATTGGAGAAGTTTCGAAGATTTGTCTTCTTATCGGTGCACTTTACTTGATTATTCGAAAGGTGATTTCTCCGAAGATGCCTTTAATCTATATCGGAACAGTTGCTCTCTTCACCTTACTCTTTGGAAAAGGGAGGAGCAAGTCCCGAGTATCTGCTTTTCGGAAATTCTCGGCGGAGGTCTGATTTTCGGTGCCTTTTTTATGCTGACGGATTATGTAACTTCTCCGATTACGCCCATGGGACAGGTGATTTTCGCGATTCTTGCCGGTCTTTTAACCGGGCTTTTCCGTCTGTACGGCGGATCGGCCGAGGGAGTATCCTACGCGATTATTCTTTCCAACATTGTAGTTCCGATTATCAATAATAAGACAATCCCTGAAGGCTTTTGGAAGGGAGGGTAAATAAGATGAAGAAAGATTCCTTTATCAAAGATGCACTGGTTCTAACAGCGATTACTCTCATTTCCGGCTTTCTCCTCGGCGCAGTGTATGCCGCAACAAAGGATACCATCGCGGAAGCAATCAGAGAGAAGACCAATGCGGCATACAAGGTAGTACTCGATGCACATGATTATGATGCGGACAGCTTGAAAGAAAAACTGGAAAAGGCGACAGCGGACGGAAAGCTGGCTTCGGATAACGGTAACGCGAGCCTTTCCGAGGCAATCCTTGCCAAAGGACGAGTCCGGAAATACGGTAGGGTATGTGCTGAAAGGACAGGCTGCCGGCTACGGCGGAGCCGTTGTGGTGGTAGTCGGTGTAAGCAGTGATTTGAAAGTGACGGGGATTTCTTTCCCGGAAACTCTCCCGGAGACTGCCGGTCTCGGACAAAAGGCGACTCTTCCGGAGTTCTATGAGCAGTTCAAAGGAAAAGGGACGAAGCTTTCCGTAAAGAAGGGCGGCGGAGCAGGGGAAAATGAAATTGATGCCATCTCCGGTGCAACGATTACCAGTACCGCTGTGACCAATGTTGTCAATGCCGCCACGGAATTTGTGGAAGACTATGCGGAAAAGTAGGGAGGGGGATTATGAATAAGTATGTGAGAGAATTGTAAACGGAATATTCAAAGAGAACCCGACCTTTATCATTATGCTGGGAATGTGCCCGACTTTGGCGACCACAACCAGCGCGATGAACGGTCTCGGAATGGGGCTTTCCACACTGGCGGTTCTGATGTTTTCAAACCTGCTAATCTCCGCCTTAAGAAAGGTGATTCCGGAGCGGATGAGATTACCCGGCGAAATCGTAGTAGTGGCTTCCCTCGTAACCATCGTGCAGCTCCTTATTCAGGCCTATGTGCCTTCCATATATGAGGCACTCGGCATTTACATTCCGCTTATTGTGGTAAACTGTATTATCCTGGGAAGAGCGAGTCTTATGCCCTCTTTAACGGCCCCTTACTTTCTTTCTGTGACGGACTTGGAATGGGACTCGGCTTTACCTTTTGCCTTTAGTGATTATCGGTGCGGTGCGTGAACTGATCGGTTCCGGCAGTATTTTCAATTTCCAAATCATTCCGGAAGCGTATCATATCAGTATCTTTGTTCTGGCGCCGGGGAGCGTTCTCGTTTTAGCGATGCTGACCGCCATTCAAAACAAACTTCGTCTGCCCTTCCGCTACAAACGGAGATGCAGTACAGAGTGAATTTGTATGCAGCGGAAACTGCATGGGCTGTTTCTCGGAGTGTAAGACTGCGGCAGCAGAGCGGAGATCGCTAAGACTGCGGCGGCAGAGCCTATCGCTAAGACTGCACGAGCAGCGTCTGCAACTGCAAAGCCTGAAGTTGCTAAGGAAGAACTTACGGTGAGATCATAAGGAGAAGGAGGAGACGGTATGAAAGACTTTACTCTTAATTGCCATTAAGTATTCCTTGGTGAGCAACGTAGTACTTTTCCCAATTCCTGGAATCTGTCCCTTCCTCGGTGTTTCCAAGAAGACGGAATCCTCAAAAGGTATGGGAGGAGCGGTCATTTTTCGTTATCGTGATTGCTTCCGTGATTACTCATGGAATTTATGTGACTTTCCTCGCGGCTTCCGGCCCGCTTTGTCAGGCTTTGGGCTTAAAGGACGGTCTGGAGTATTTAAACACCATTGTATTTATCCTGGTGATTGCCGCTCTTGTGCAGTTTGTAGAGATGTTTTTAAAGAAGAATATTCCTTCTCTGTATGAGTCTTTAGGAGTATACCTTCCTCTGATTACCACGAACTGTGCCGTACTCGGTGTAGCCTTAAACAATGTGTCCTACGGTTATAATTTGGCGGAAAGCTTTGTCTATGGACTGGGAATTTCTGTGGGATTTGCTTTGGCGCTTCTTCTTATGGCAGGAATTCGGGAAAATATTATTGCGGGAAATGATCGGATTCCTCATTCTTTCCAAGGGTCTCCCATTGTTCTCATTACTGCCTGCCTTATGGCGATTGCTTTCTTCGGCTTCGGCGGATTGATTTAAGGAGGGATTATGAGTGTAATGACTACTCTGATTCTGGTTGCCGCAGGACTCGTGGGAGCAACCGGATTGATTTTGGGCTTGTTTTTAGGTGTTGCCTCGGAAAAATTTAAAGTGAAAGTGGATGAGAGAGAGGCGGAGGTTCGTGCCGCTCTCCCGGGAAGTAACTGCGGTGCTTGCGGATTTCCGGGTTGTGACGGTTGTGCAAAGGCGATTGCTAAAGGAGAGGCTCCTGTGAACCAGTGTCCCGTAGGAGGCGCTCCTGTTGCGAGAGAAGATTGCCGCAATTATGGGGACGGGAATCCGTTTCCATGGATAATGTGAAAAAGGTCGCCCATGTGCATTGTCAGGGAGACTGTGACAAGGCAAAGCAGCAGGCGCATTACAGCGGAATTGCCGATTGCAATGATCTCGTGGTGGTTCCGGGCGGAACGGAGAAGGCTTGTCCTTATTCCTGCTGCGGCTACGGCTCCTGTGTAAAGGCTTGTGCCTTCGATGCCATTCATGTGATTAACAGGGTTGCGGTAGTGGATAAGGAAAAAAATGCACTGCCTGCGGTGCCTGCGTAAAGGCTTGTCCGAAGTCCTGATTGCCTTAGTGCCCTATAAGAAAAACACATTGTTTCCTGCAAGAATCTCTTAAAGGGAAAGCAGGTGAAGGATGCCTGCTCCATCGGCTGTATTGCTTGCGGAATCTGTGAGAAAAACTGTCCTTTTGATGCTATCCATGTGCTGGATAACCTTGCGGTCATGAATGAGAAGTGTACGGACTGCGGCATCTGCGCACAGAAGTGTCCGACTCCGCCATTACCGGAAAAAGGGTGAAGAAGCCTGTAGGAAATCCGACCAGTCAATTCGGAGGGAAAAAGAGCCTGCAAAAGCCGGAATAGAAAAAGACATAAGTAAAAGGATAAATAAAAGAAATAAGATAAACGGAGAAGGTTCTGAATAAAAAGCTTGTCGTGAAAGGGAATTCTGCTCAAAAAGCGGCAAGTTTTTATTTTTCCTTTTGATTTTTGTTTTTGCCGATATTATGGTGTTGGCGTAGGAACAGCTTAGCGCTTTTACCATTTTATTAGCAGGATTTTTCACTAGGTATTACCACAGTACTTCGCATTATGTATTACCGCGGTATTTCGCATTTCGTATTATCAAAGTACTTTACATTACGTATTACCAAAAGGATTCCGGATTGAATCTTACTATAGATTCTTGAATTATCTTTTTCCTAGTGTAGAATCGTGCATGATAATGTTTTGTCATGTTTTTCATCTTTAAGATAAAAAAACGATGAAGGAGTTCTATAGTTATGCTATAGAGTATTCAAAGGAGGAGAAGTGGCATGAAGGAATGGTCTAAGGCGTTAAAGAATCTGTCGATTCTGACTCAGCTAGACTTATCCCTTGTTATGCCGCTTTTACTTTTGCCTGTTTTTGGTATATCGCTTAAGAGAAGTTTTTCTCTGGGCTATTGGATATACATTCCCTTTTTTCTTTGGCCTGGGTGGTTCATGATGACAGCATATAAAGTCTACCTTTCCGTTTGTAAAAAGGAAGAGGGAGAAAAAGAGAAAGTAAGGACAAGGCATTTAACGAACATAAGTCCTGAGAAGGAAAAATCTGTCCTGAGACGGATGTTCGGTTTATTATGAAAGTCTCTTACCTATGGAAAGGAAGAAAAAAATGAGGGTTCAGGAAACCGTGAAGAAAGAAAGTCTGCAGATTGCTGTACAAAGTAGCATGGCTACTCTTGTTATGTTGGATATGCTATCTTCGCTCTTCACCATTTTTTCCGGAAAAAGTGACCTTTGATTATCGGGTGATTTTTATCCGGTCTCTTGGGAACAGCTGTTGCCGTAACGAATTTTTTTCTTATGGGGGTTACAGTGCAGGGTGTTCTCAGTGTAGAGAATCAGGAAGAAGCCTATCGGAGGATGCGGCTTTCTTACCGAAATCGTACCTTATTACAGCTTCTGTGGATTATTCTTGCCGTTGTGGCACCTTTGTTTTTCAAGCTGTGGCAGGTATCGTTCCTCTGCTTTTTTCCGGGCGGAATTCTTCGCATAAGGGGAATTCTGGAATGGAAAAAGGGAAAAAATCAAAAACAAGGAGGTGAAAACTAGAGTATGAATTTTGATATTTCCGGTGCAAAGATATTCTTGAAAATTCCTACGGGAATTCCTATTTTAGGGGACTTTTTGCTTTCGAAACCCTAGTCGTCAGCTGGGTGGTTATGCTCGTCATTACCGGTCTTTGCATTTTCTGACAAGAAATCTCAAGGTGGAAAATATCGGTAAGAGGCAGGCAATAGCCGAGTTGATTGTGGAAAGTGCGAACAATCTTGTTCGGACCAATACAGGAGGCAATCGTTTTTGACAAGATGATTCCTTTTGTGGCGGCACTCTTCGGAACAGTATTGTTTCGAACTTAATCAGCTTGACGGACTTTACGAAGCCCCACGGCGGATTTATCGACTGAAGCGGCCTGGGCCATCGTCGTATTTACCATGATTACGGCGAACAAAATCAAAAGCAGGAGGATTTCTTTAGGGCTACTTAAAGGGCTTTACTACCCCGATTTTCATTATGACACCCTTCAATATCCTTTCGGAGATTGCTACCCCCATTAGTATGGCGTGTCGTCATTTTGGAAATATTTTTATCCGGTATCGTTATTAACGGACTGATTTACGCTGCACTTGCGCTCGCGTCATCCGCATTACTGGGATTGATTCCGGGTGCTGTAGGAGCATTTTTATCCCATATTCCTATTTTTGAGTGTAGGTTTACCGGCAATTTTTATCATTTTACTTTTGACTGGTTCTCCGGAGCCATGCAGGCATTTATCTTCACCATGCTCACGATTATGTATATCGCCAATGCGGCGGAAGGATAAAGTCGGCAGAAGAAAAATACCGCAGAAAGATAAATACTGTAAAAGAAATAAATACTGCAGAAGGATAAATTTGTGAGAAGAATAAATACTGCAGAAGATAAATTTGTAGAAGAATAAATACTGCAGAAGAGAAAATAAAAGAGAAAAATACTGCAGAACTAATAAACATTTTAAAATAAACGGGACAAATGAGAGCCTGTTTAGTATAGGAAAATGAATTTCTAGGAGGAAAACAATGAGTGATTTTTCAATTTTTGGCAAAAGGTATTGCATTGGCAGGTTGCGGAATCGGTGCGGGAGCGGCACTAATCGCCGGTATCGGACCCGGTATTGGAGAAGGTAACGCCGTAGCAAAGGCTCTGGAAGCCATCGGAAGACAGCCGGAATGCAAGAGTGATGTTACGTCCACCATGCTCCTTGGTTGTGCTATCGCAGAGACCACAGGTATCTACGGTTTCGTTACCGGTCTTCTTTTAATCTTCGTTGCACCTGGAATGTTCATGAACTTCCTGGCATAATAGGATGATTTTCCTAGATAGAAGATAGAAAGGAGAAAAAGGATGGAATCGCAACAGTTGGTAACCATCATACCGTGGACCTTCATTGCCCAGATTTTGAACCTTTTTATTCAAGTATATCTGATTAAACGCTTCCTCTTTAAGCCAATCAATGAGGTTTTACAGAAGAGACAGAAGCTTGCGAATCAGAATATAGAAGAGGCAAAGAAAGCAAAGGAAGATGCGGAAGCTGTTAAGGCGGAATATGAGAGCAGCATGTCCGATGCAAGAGGTGAGGCCAGCCGTATTATTGAAGACGCAAAGAAGGATGCAGGCATCCGTGCGGAGGAAATGATTAAAAGAGGCACAGGCTGAAGCAAGCTCCATCAAGGCAAAAGCGGAAGCGGATATTCGTCTGGAAAGAAAGAAAGCTTTGAATGAAGTGAAGGACGAAATCGGAAGCCTCGCTATGGACATTGCCGGTAAAGTCGTGGAGAAGGAAATTCACGAAGATGATCATAAGGCTTTAATTGATGAATTCTTACAAAATGTAGAGGAGGCATCATGAATCAGTCGTCCGCTTTGTATGGGAAGAGCTTTTATGACTTAGCAAAGGAAGAGAAGATTACGAAGGAAGTTCTGGAGGAAATGGAGCTTGTGAAGGCTCTTTTTCCGGGAAAATCCCTGATTATATCCGTCTTTTGCTGGAGCCGTCTATTCCTAAGAAGGAAAGACTATCTCTTTTAGATCAGGCTTTTTCGGAAGACTTACAGCCTTATCTTTTAAACTTTTTAAAGGTTTTATTGGAAAAGGGCCTGCTCAGGAGCTATTCCGAGTGCTACAAAACATACAAAAAGCGATATCAAGAGGATGAGGGAATTACCGATGCTCTTGTGGTCAGTGCTGTAGCTTTAAGTGAAGAGCAGAAAGCGGCTTTGATTACAAAGCTGGAGAAGCTTTGTCAGAAGAAGATTATCCTGTCGGAGAAGATTGACCCCGAGGTTTTAGGGGGACTCAAGGTGGAAGTCGACGGAAAGACCTTAGACGGTACCGTTTCCGGCAGATTAAAAGAGATACGGAAAAATGTAAATGAAGTAGTCTTGTAAAAAGGATGGGCATAGAATGGAATTAAAACCAGAAAAAATATCCGAGGTCATTCGAAGCCAGATTAAATATTACCAAAATGCTATCGTACAAAATGAAACCGGCACCGTCCTTACGGTTGGTGACGGTATTGCCAGAGTTTCCGGCCTTACAAACTGTATGGCGGGTGAGCTTCTGGAGTTTAGTGACGGTACTTTCGGTATGGCGCAGAACTTGGAAGAAACCAGTGTTTCCGCTGTCCTTTTCGGTTCCGATGTGGGAATCAAGGAAGGACAGAGTGTAAAGCGTACAGGAAGAGTTGTTTCTGTACCGGTTGGCGAGTCTCTGATTGGTAGAGTAGTGAATGCCATCGGACAGCCTATTGATGGAGCAGGCCCCATTGAGAGCACGGAGTTCCGTGCTGTAGAAAGTCCTGCACCCGGCATTATCAAAAGACAGCCGGTTAAAGAGCCTTTGCAGACTGGAATCAAAGCCATTGACTCCATGATTCCTATCGGAAGGGGACAAAGAGAGTTGATTATCGGCGACAGACAGACCGGTAAGACAACGATTGCTATCGATACCATTATCAACCAGAAGGGGAAGGATGTAATCTGTATCTATGTCGCTATCGGACAGAAGAGGTCTACGGTTACCGCTCTTGTGAATGAATTGAAGGATGCCGGCGCTATGGATTATTCCATCGTTGTTGCGGCAACCGCTTCCGAGCCGAGCCCCTTGCAGTATATCGCACCGTATGCGGGCTGCGCGATGGGCGAGTATTTCATGCATCAGGGAAAGCACGTCCTGATTATTTATGATGATTTGAGTAAGCACGCTGTAGCATATCGTGCAATTTCCCTTCTGATCAGAAGACCGCCAGGAAGAGAAGCTTATCCCGGAGACGTTTTCTATCTGCATTCCAGACTCTTAGAGAGAGCGGCTAAGCTTTCCGACGAGCTTGGAGGAGGATCCCTTACGGCGCTTCCGATTATTGAGACACAGGCAGGAGATGTATCGGCCTATATTCCGACTAACGTGATCTCCATTACAGACGGACAGATTTTCCTCGAGACCGAGCTTTTCCATAGCGGAATCATGCCGGCGGTTAACCCCGGTATCTCCGTATCCCGTGTAGGCGGAAACGCACAGATTAAGGCTATGAAGAAGGTTGCCGGTACTTTGAAGCTCGTTTACTCTCAGTTTAGAGAGTTGCAGTCCTTCGCCCAGTTCGGATCCGATCTGGATCAGGATACCAAGCAAAGACTGGCACAAGGTGAACGTATCGTGGAAGTACTGAAGCAGGGCAAGGGCGAGCCCGTTCCTGTAGAAAAGCAGGTAGCTATCCTCTACGCCGTAGTACACGGTATTTTAAGCAAGGTGGAAGTAAAGGATATCAAGAAGTACGAAGAAGAGCTGTATCATTTCCTTGATTCCGATGCGGAGGCGGTCAATACTATGCAGGCTATCGTAAGTACCGGAAAGCTGGAAGAGGATACGGAGAAGAAGTTAAATTCTTCCTTGGAGCGTTTTACAGAGGAATTTTTAAAGAGACTGTAGAAGTAGAGATAAAAGGAGAAAAACATGGCTGCAAATATGAAGTCCGTGAAACTCCGTATTAAAAGCATTCAAAACACAATGCAGATTACCAAGGCAATGGAACTCGTAGCTTCTTCCAAGTTAAGAAGAGCGAAGGAGAGGGCGGAGAATACGAAGCCGTACTTCCAAACTCTGAAGAAAACCTTGTCGGAAATCGCAAACGGCAACACAGACTTTTTCTTCTCCCTATGTGAAGAGAAACGCATCGGAAAAATGGTGTTATGTGCTGATTGCCGGTGACCGAGGCATGGCGGGTGGGTATAACGCAAACCTTTTCCGTGCCCTTGAGGAAGAAGTGAAGGGAAAGGATTTTCCTTTATTTCCCTTTAGGAAAGAAAGCCCTTGAGTATGGAAGGCAGAAACACTACAGCATTGTGAATGAAAACTATAGTTTGGTGGGAGAACTCAATGTCTCCGATACCTATGCCATAGGAAAAGAACTCTGTAAAGCCTACCGTGAAGGGGAGTTTGGACATATTGTTCTTTTGTATACAGACTTTATTTCCATGATGAGCCAGAAGGTAGACAGCCTTTCCCTCCTGCCCCTTTCAGACCTGAAAGAGGAGAGTGAAGAAGAGGCGAAGGCAATCCGAAACTTGATTCTTTATGAACCGAGTGGAGAGGATGTTTTTAATGCGATAGTGCCGGAGTATCTTGCCGGACTCGTCTATAGCGGTGTTTGCACTTCTGTCGCCAGCGAACTTGCGGCAAGAAGAACTGCAATGGAAGCGGCTACGGACAATGCCGGAGAGATGATTGATAAATTGAGCCTATTCTATAACAGAGCCAGACAGGCAAGCATTACCCAGGAAATTACGGAAATTGTTGCCGGTGCGGAAGAGTTATAGGATAGCTAGAGGAGAAATACATGACAGAGAAACATGTAGGAAAGGTCATACAGGTCATGGGCGCCGTTCTGGATATTCGATTCCAGGAAGGCGAACTGCCAGCTCTCTTAAATGCCATTTCCATTCAGCTTAACGGACATGAGCTGATTTGTGAGGTGGCACAACAGTTGGGGGATGACACGGTTCGCTGCGTTGCCATGAGCTCAACGGATGGCCTTGTACGAGGAACAGAAGCAGTTGATACGGGGAGCCCCATTACGGTGCCTGTTGGAGACGGCTGCTTAGGAAGAATTTTTAATATTTTGGGCGAGCCTGTGGATGAGAAGCCGGCTCCCGAAACAGAGGAAAGATGGGCGATTCATCGTCCGGCGCCTTCCTTTGAAGAACAGACTCCCGCGACAGAAATTCTGGAGACAGGAATTAAGGTTGTAGACCTCATTTGCCCCTATGCAAAGGGTGGTAAAATCGGTCTCTTCGGCGGTGCGGGTGTAGGAAAAACCGTTTTAATCATGGAGTTAATCCACAATGTCGCAACAGCACGGCGGTATTTCCGTATTTACCGGTGTAGGAGAGCGTACCCGTGAGGGTAACGACCTTTACGGGGAAATGAAGGAAAGCGGCGTTTTGGATAAGACAGCCCTAGTTTACGGACAGATGAATGAGCCGCCCGAGCAAGAATGAGAGTCGGACTTTCCGGTCTTACTATGGCGGAGTATTTCCGTGATGTGAAGCATCAGGACGTACTACTTTTCATTGACAATATCTTCCGTTTTACCCAGGCAGGATCGGAAGTTTCCGCACTTCTGGAAGAATGCCTTCTGCCGTAGGATATCAGCCGACTCTTGCAACCGACATGGGTGCTTTACAGGAGCGTATCACTTCCACAAAGCAGGGGTTCCATTACTTCCGTTCAGGCGGTTTATGTGCCTGCGGATGACCTAACAGACCCGGCTCCCGCAACAACCTTTACGCACCTGGATGCGACGACCGTACTTTCCAGAGATATCGCAAGTAAGGGTATTTACCCTGCAGTGGATCCTCTGGATTCCACCAGCCGTATTCTTACTCCGGAAGTTGTCGGAGAAGAGCACTACCAGGTAGCAAGAGGCGTACAGCAGGTTTTACAGCGTTATAAGGAATTACAGGATATCATCGCCATCATGGGTATGGATGAGCTTTCCGAAGAGGATAAGATTACTGTTTACCGTGCGAGAAAGATTCAGAACTTCCTGTCTCAGAGCTTCTCCGTAGCGGAGCAGTTCACCGGACTCGAAGGAAAGTATGTTCCTTTGAAGGAAACCATTCGCGGCTTTAAGATGATTCTGGACGGAGAATGTGATGAACTTCCCGAGTCCGCATTCCTCTTGGTAGGAACGATTGAAGAAGTCTTTGAAAAAGCAAAGAAACAGTAAGGAGGGACGCTTATGGCAATGTTCCCGTTAGAGATTGTTTCTATGGACGGAGAAAAGTTCAAGGGAGAAGTGGAGAGACTGAGCCTTCGCAGTATCACCGGAGATTTAGCCATCATGGCACACCACATTAACTACTGCACTGCAGTGGGAATGGGAACAGCCAAGGTCATTCTTCCGGACGGTACCGAGCAAAAAGGGCGCCTGCATCGGCGGTATGCTTTCCATGATGGATAACCACTGCAGATTGATTCCGACCACCTTCGAGTGGAGCGATGAGATCGACGTGGAGCGTGCAGAGCGCGCTAAAGCCAAGGCCGAAAAGCGCATCGAGGAGGAGAAATCCGAAGAAGCGCGAGTTCGTGCACAGGCTAAGCTCTATAGAGCTTTGATTCGTTTACAAACAGCAGAGAATAAAAAGAAAGAACTGTGGAGGAAGAAATCTGCATATTTTGTGCAAATAGTGAAATAGGGGGCACGCTTGCGCTAACCCTTCGCCTCGTAGCAGCACTAAGCTTCAAGCTTCGCTACGCTGGCTTTTCAGCAAGTGCTGACGGGCTCAGATTACCCCTTTGATCTTTCACTATTCGCAAAAATGATGCTAAAAATAATCTTTCTGCTCCGCAGTTCTTTTTTACATCTCGCTAATCAGGCAATATCCTTTTTCTTGACCTTCATTGATGATATATATTTTTTCAGTTCCAAATGTGCTTTGATAACGAAATCGTGGCTTCTCATTGCATAAGTTTTTCCAGTTTGTTTCTTAAAGGATCATTTTTGGGAGTATGTCGATTAGGTTCAAAAACTCTATCCTTTACATCTTTGTCTGACTGTATTGTGAAAAAAAGCTATCTTGGCTTTCTAAGATAGAAAAAGAATTGATTTGGCACAGCCTCCGGAGAAAGTGTAAAGGAATAAATGTCCAGACGGTCGTTTCCAAAGCCTCTTTCACTGCGATATTCAATAGTTTTGTTGCTTATCTTTCCTTTAAGCTCTTTTAAATCATCCTCTATTTGCAGAAAACGGCCGGCAGGCTTTAGTACAATTAGAAAAAGACAGACTGCTAATAGAAGATAGAAGAGAAATCTTAGTTTCAGTAAATTTTTTTGTTAGCCATTGATTTGTATCCTTACTATATGAAATATAATCATCTTTTATATGAAAAATAGTATAAGGAGTATAGATTAAATAAAATGGAATAATATATTAATTATAATCACAACACGCCATAATTAATTAAAAAGTCCTGTATAGCATGCAAGTAAATAGTTATATAAAGCATCTTAGTTAAAAGGATAGTTGAACAGCTTATAAGGATGTAGCTTTATCGGTTCTTTTGTAATATATTTACTTATGCTATTATAAATTAATATAGAATATTTATCGTGAGTTAGAACAACGAAAAGGCATACTTGAATCATGTTAAAATGCAATCCGCTGAGCCGGAATTTTTTTAGAAATAATAGCTTTGAATTTGTTTATGGCGGTGCTTGGAACCAGTGTTTTATCTTTTGGCGATTCTTTCGGTACCGCAGCTTTTTCAGATTTCTGATTGATTACTTATCGGGAAGTAGGGAATATTCTTTAAAAGGGATTATTCTTCTTACTGCCGGTATTTTTTTGATGGAGTTCTTTTTCCGCCGTAGCGACATATTTTTTAGAACAAAATTCAGTACCAGGGCGGTCTTACAGTACCGGAACTTTGCCTGCGATTATTTATTGAAAAAGAAAGTTGCGGATTTTTATGCTTCGAACAGTTCGGTGTATCTTTCCGCTTTAAGTACCGACCTCATGAAGATAAAAGAGCAGTTTCTGGATCAGATTCCGATTATCACGCAGATTCTTTTTCTGCGGTATCGGCGCGATTATCGTGATGCTTCGTTACAATGTCTTTTTGGCCTGTATGTCCTGCGTTCTTTCTCTCATTCCTTTTTTTGCGGCGCTGTATTCCGGAAAAAATATGGGAGAGCTGGAGGACCGGCTGTCGACAAAAAATGCGGAGTATCTCGCTTTTTTAAAAGACTTTTCCATCGGCTTTACCATTATCAAAAGTTATAAGGTGGAAGCCATCTTTTCGAAATTACATGCTGCGGTAAACGAAAAAACGGAAAAAACGATGTTGAAACGGGAAAGGTGCGTCGAAAAGGTAAATTACTTTGCGGCCATTTCAGGCTATGTCACAAGGCTTTCCATCCTTTTTCTATCAGCCTATATCGCTTTTACTAGGCATAGCATTTCCATCGGAACAGTCATTGCCTTCTCACAGCTGATTCATTATCTGATTGATCCTTTAAGTTCTCTTCCTTCCATGCTTTCGGAAGCGAAGGCCGCGTACAGGCTTACGGATAAGTTTTGGGATACGATAAAGAGGGAGGAAGAGTTACGAAAAGTTGTGGGGAACAAAAAGGCCCTAGAGCAACAGGAATTCATAGAGCATCAAAGCACAACCGAGCATAAGGACAGAATAGGGGATAAAGATTGCATAGAAGAGCAATCAGGGATGGCGGAAGCACTGCTTCCCTTCGCGGAGAACTTCTTTTTAATCATATTTACTTCTCCTATTCGGAAGGAAAAGAAGTTCTGAAAAGCTTTAAACTTGCGGGTAAAAGAGGGAGAAGGTGGTTCTTCTCAGGACTTCCGGAAGCGGAAAGTCCAGCATTTTGAAAAATCCTTATGGGCATGGAAAGAGCACAGTCCGGGACAATCAGCATTGGCGGGCAGGATACCGTGGATTTGGGGGAAGACAGGATTTTCAAGGAGATTTCCTATATCCAGCAGGAGGTCTTTATCTTTGACGGCACGATTCGAGAAAATATCTGTCTTTTTCAGACTTACCGGGAAGAGGAGTTACAGTCCGTGATAGAGCGGGCAGGACTTCGGAATCTCGTAAAGGAAAAAGGGCTTAGACTATCTATGTGGAGAAAACGGGAGCAGCCTTGTCCGGCGGAGAGAGGCAGAGAATCAGTATTGCGCGAAGCTTGCTTCGAAAACGCCCATTTTACTTGCGGACGAAATCACCGCGTCTTTGGATAAGGAAAAATACTTATCTGGTCTTGGATACTTTGCTAAACATTGAAAAATACAACGGAAATCATAGTCCTGCATGATCTGGACAGCCGATATTTTAAGCCGAGTGGATAAGATATGTCGTATTAAAGAACGGAAAAGTAGAGGAAGAAGGGAACTTTACGGAGCTATTGGAGAAAAAAAGGCTATTTCTATGCCTTGTATCATGTGGAGGCGGAATAAGGCTACAGCTTAGGAATTAAAAATAAGAAAACACTTAAGATAGTCAGAGAAGGGAGTTTGGAATGGCGTTATGGGAGGGGTGTTTGATATCAGCTACTTGGCTGTGCTACTAACTTTGAGCTTTGCTTTTTATGGTGCTGAATATTTTTAAGCATGAAGCAGGATAAAATACTTAGGATTTCAAGCATGCTATCGGGATAACATAAACTCCATCGTCTCGTTTATAAGCATATTCCGTTGCTGTTATAATGAGTTTAAGATCAGGCAATCTTAAAGGAACTTGCTTTTCCTTTTCGTTATATACAGATATTCGTTGTTCTATTTCACACAGATGCTTTGCACCCATATCAATTTCTTTACTTCCAAGCTTAAACTCAATTAAAGCGTAACGACCATCTTTAAGATGAAGAACGGCATCAGCTTCCAGTCCATAGCGGTCATGGTAGTATGAGACTTCTCCATTCAATCCGGATGAGTATATTTTTAAATCTCGAATACACAATGATTCAAATAGAAAGCCTAATGTTTTAAAATCGCTATTAAAGTAATCCGGACTTAAACCTAAAGCGGCAACAGCTATAGAGGGGTCAACAAGGTTACGTTTGTTGCCCGCTCTGATTGCATCCCTAGACCTTATGGCAGGACACCAAGCGGGAATTTCGTCTATAATGTAGAGATCTTCCAAATCATGAAAATAGTCATAGAATGTCGGTTTTGATATTTCTGTAGTGGATGTGAGATCCGCATAGATTGTTTTTGTCTCTGCCAAGGTGCAGATGTTTCGAGAGTATGATCGAAGTAAACGCTCTGCCCAAAGTGGATTTCTTTTTGTTTGGCTTATAGTTGAGATATCACTATGGCATGTTTGATAAAATAAATCTGATGCGATAGAAAGTGCAACTTCTTTATTTTCTACATCGATACTTTGAGGCCATCCTCCTCGACAAATGGCATAAATCAAATCATCAATATTTATTTTTGACTCCTCCCACTCAATGGATTTTCCATTGAAGAGATCTAGGAGAGATACATTTCCTGACGATTCTCCACTTTCATAAAGACTCATAGGAAACATTCTCAGCGTGGATATTCTTAATGTCCCCGTATGGGGTGTATCCACCTTCTGAGAAGAGGAACCGGTAAGGATGTATTGACCCTTAAGCCCGGTGTCATCAATATCTTTTCGTATTGCCCCCCAAATTTTAGGGGCGTCTTGCCATTCGTCAAAAAGCCTTGGCCTCTCTCCAAGCAATAATTTAGAGGGAACATTTTCTGCGACACTCAGGTATTTTTCTCTGTTATCTTCGTCTTGAAACTCAATAGAGCTCTTAGAAAAATGCTTTCCTGTAGTCGTTTTTCCGCAACCTTTAGGACCTACTATAAGAGTGGCACCAAAGGCCTTGAGTTTTAGCTGTAGTGCTTCATCCGTTATTCTGTCTCGATACGTTTTTTTCTTCTTTTTCATAGTTGGTCTCCTCAAGTTTAATTATAGTTTACTTGGAAGCGAATATCAAATTAAATTAACATATTTGTGAACTTTATTTAATATATTTGTGTAACTTTATTTAACACATTTGTGTAACTTTTATTTAACATATTTGTGAAATTTGAGTTAACAGATTCGTGCTAAAGTCCTGCTTTTTCCATCTCCTCTTTTTTTGCTATAATATATTAATTGTATCATTTTATTATCTTTATGGACGGTTATCGTGTGCAGAGTATGCGGTATCTCGTCTATAATGCGTTTCATGCGAGAAAAAGCACAGTATCTCGTTTTTTCCCATCATCAAAACAGAAAAAGAGCGGTATATGGACAAGAACAATTTATTCGAAGAATTCCGAAGGTGGACATCCTTCTGGAAGAGGGAAAAGTACTGGATTTAATTCAAGACTACGGTCTTTCCTATGTGACGGACAAGGTAAAGGGAAGTGGTCGAGGAGATTCGGGAAGAAATCAAACTACTGTCTCCCTCTGAAGAGAAAGAGAAGACGAAATTCTGCGTAGAATTGACCATATTGAGGATGCGATAGCGGAGCACGTGGAGCGGGGAATCGAGCTGAAACTTCGTCCGGTTTTAAACGGAACCGGCACGATTTTACATACGAATCTCGGAAGAGCGCCCTTGAGTAGAGATTTCTACCGAGCTTGCGACGATTCTCTCTCCTATTCGAACCTCGAGTATAACCTCGAAGAGGGAAAGCGGGGCGAGCGCTATTCTCACATGAAAGAGATGCTTTGTAAAATCACCGGGGCGGAGGATGCCATGGTGGTCAACAACAATGCGTCTTCCGTGCTGCTTATTCTTTCCACGCTGGCTAGGGGAGGAAGTCATCGTTTCCCCGCGGCGAGTTGATTGAAATCGGAGGAAAGTTCCGAATTCCCGACGTCTGCGCCCAGTCCGATGCGGAGATGGTGGAGATTGGAACGACGAATAAAACCCATTTGTCCGATTATGAAGAGGCAATCACGGAAAATACGAAGGCCTTCTTAAAAGTGCATACCAGTAACTATCGCATCATGGGATTCACCGAGTCGGTAGAAGCAAGGGATTTAAAGGCGCTTTCCCTTGAACACAATATTCCGATTATTGAGGATCTGGGTTCGGGAGTTCTTCTCCCTCTTGAAAAGTACGGGATTCGCCATGAGCCGATGGTGCAGGAAGCGATTCAGGCGGGGTCGATGTCGTTTGCTTTAGCGGAGATAAGCTGCTTGGCGGACCGCAGGCGGGTATTATCATCGGAAAGAAAAAGTATATCGATGCGATGAAGAAGAATCCGCTGACGAGAGCTCTTCGCATTGATAAGTTTACCGTAGCGGCACTTTCCATGACACTTCGGGAGTATCTTCATATGGAGGGGATTGAAGAGCGGATTCCGGTTTTGAAAATGCTTTCCGAACCGCTTTCTTCTATAAAGGAGAGAGCGGAGAGCTTATGTAACTTGTTTCGGGACAATCGTTTACCGGGAGATTGTGCAGTTCGCGCGTGCAGTTCACAGGTGGGAGGCGGCTCTCTTCCCGACACCTATATGGACAGTTTTGCCGTATCCTTCCATCCGCATAAAATCAGCGTGCCGGAGCTGGAGAAACGACTGCATTTTACCAAGGAGCCCTTAATCGGAAGAGTTATGGAGGATGATTTCTGGATTGACCTTCGCACGATTCGGGAAGAAGAATTAGAAAGAGTAGTAGAGAGTTTTCAGGAGGCTTTAGAGTGAAACACATTATCATCGGTACGGCGGGACACATCGATCACGGAAAAACGACACTGATACGGGCGCTTACCGGAAGAAACACAGACCGTTTAAAAGAGGAACAGGATAGAGGAATCACAATCGAACTCGGCTTTTACCTGGTTTGACTTTAGAGAGTGGACTTCGCTGCGGTATCATTGATGTTCCCGGGCATGAAAAGTTTATCCAGCAAATGGTTTCCGGTGTGGTGGGGATGGACATGGTGCTTATGGTTGTGGCAGCCGATGAAGGCATTATGCCGCAGACAAGAGAACATCTGGATATTCTGGAACTTCTGGCATTGAAAATGTATCTTGGTGCTGACAAAGTGCGATACCGTGGATCCGGAATGGATTTCTATGATGGAAGAGGATATTAGGAAAGAGCTGAAAGGGAGCATCTTTGGAAAAATGCCCTGTGGTTCGTGTTTCTTCCGTTACAGGGAGGGAATAGAGGATTGCAAAAAGGCAATTTCTGCGATGGTAAAGGCGCTTCCGGAAAGAGATACCAAGGGAATTCCGCGTCTTCCGATTGACCGTGTGTTCAGCCTGCAGGGATTTGGAACCATTATTACCGGTACGCTTATTTCCGGAACACTTCATAAGGGAGATGCACTGGAGATTTATCCGGAGGACTGCATGCCAGAATACGAAATATTCAGGTGCATGAGCAGGACTCCGAAATTGCGGAAGCCGGACAGCGTGTGGCGCTGAATTTAACCGGTGTAAAGAAGGAAGAGCTCCATAAGGGTTCCGTTATTTCTCTTGAAAACAGTATGGAGAATTCCACCCTGATGGACGGAAAAGTGACCATGCTTCCCGATTCAAAGAGAAGTCTGAAAAACAGGGAAAGACTGCATTTCCTGTCCGGGACGAAAGAAGTGCTTTGTCGCGTGGTGCTTCTTGACAAAGGAAGAAATCGGTCCCGGAGAAGAGGGGCTTTGTGAGTTTATTTTGGAAGAGGAAACGGTATTTAAGCGGGGCGACCGTTTTATTCTCCGCTTTTACAGTCCGGTGGAAACTATTGGAGGCGGCGTGGTACTTGAACCCAATGCCAGAAAGAAGAAACGCTTCTCGGACGATGCCATTCAGGAGCTTTTAAGTAAGGACAAGGGCTCTTTAGAGGATGTACTGGAAACCCTTCTTCGAGAAGAACTGGAAACCTTGTATACGATTCCGAGCCTTGCGAAGCGAATTTCCCACTCGAAGGAAGAAATCGAGCCCGCCATGGAGAACCTGATTCGGGAAGAGCGTGTTTTTCCCTGTCACCGTGCAAAAGGAGCGCTATTTTCTGCATAAGGAAAAATGCGTATATCCTCGGCACGGAAATGGAACATGTATTGGAAGCTTTTTATAAAAACACCCCTATCGAATCGGCATTCCGAAGGCGGAGATGCGAGAAAAAGCTCTTAAAGAATAGTAAGCAAAACCTCTTTGATGCCTGCATGCCCTTTATTTCCGGCGTGCGTTTGGAAGGCGAATACCTGCTCCTCAAAAGACAGAACGGATTTCAAGGACGAAACCTATCAAAAGAAATTGAGAAAAAAATATTGTAGATGAGCTTTGCCGAAGCCGGCTTTATGCTTCCCTCGTGTGGAAGAACTCGACCGAAAGAAAGCGAAGGAAGAGGACTTCCTCGACATTCTGCAAAACTTGGTAGTGGAAGGGCAGCTTGTAAAGGTCGGAGAGGATCCTGAGCTTCTAATCTTTAAAAGAGAATCTTGACAAGGTGGAAGACTACCTTAGGAGCTATTTTTTTCGGAAAATGAGGTACTCGGCATTGCGACCTTGAAGGATCAGTTCGGAACGAGCAGAAAGTGCGCTAAAGCATTGATTCAGTACTTTTGATAAGGTGAAGATGACGAAGAGAGTTGCGGGAGAGGCGGAGAGAGTAGCCGGCCCGGAACTGAATCATCAAATAAGCGTTTATCTCTTCTCCTCTATCCTTTTTGTAAAGTCGCTCTCGCTCGGGCTACGACATAGCGGTACTAAATTCGCACATCGCTTTGCTTGTGCTCATTAAGTGCCGATGTCTTCGCACGCTTTACAAAAAGGATAGGGAGAATAAAAATCAAAAATGCTTATTTATTCATTTTATTTCCTTAAGAAGGGAGAAAACCATGGAGCTAAAAAAGGATACAAAAATGTTCTTGTCTGATTTACGAGATTCTTTAACTTACGGCTATCTTCCGAATGATGCGCATCAGGATCTGAGGCTCCCGGCAGAGGAGCGCTACACGACGATGCTGGAACAAGCTTTTTCCGGAGGTTCATTTTTCCATCCATGCGAAGGTAGGGCGTTGTATTCCCTATCTTCCTTTTTGAGTGGGAAGACTTTTAAGGTTGCCTGCAAGGGATTTTACAAAAGAGGACTTTCTCATTGTGTTTTTTTAGGAGTAAATGATTTTCTAAGCTATGGAAGACCGGATATTCCAAGAGTGGTCAATCGTCTTAAGGAATTTTTAGAGGATTTTTCAAAAGAAGGAATTCCTTTTATTGCTTCTCACATTCTGTATATTTGTCCCCTACTCTGGATTTTTAGAGGGATAAATCCTACGAGCCCTTTAGCACAATGGATGGAAAATTGAATGTGGCCTTAGCGGAATTCTGTAAGGAAAGCGGAGATCTCCTGTTTTAATACGGGAGAGCTTTCCCTTGCAAAAATTTCCTGATGGAGTGCATCTCACAGGGGGCACAAATACAGTTGGGAAAGGCCATGGCTCAATTCATACGGAAAGAAAATTTCTTTTCTTTTCTTAAGAAGGAGAATTGTAGAGGGCTGCAAAAGTAAGATAATCCATTGCTTTTTGCAGCCCTCTTAGCATGCGAAATTCTTCTTTTCTAATGGATATTTCCCTTTCTTATCGTCATCACAATATGTTTTAAGGAAAAATAAAAGATTAAATTATAAAAAATTTGAATTTATTTATAAGAATTTACTATAGACTATCCCTATAAATAGGTTGCTTTTGTTGAAAAAGACTAGTGATTTGGATAAAATATTAACAATTTGGAATAAGATAAAACGAATTATAAGGAGGCGAGAAGAGGATTATCATTCAAAATATTCTTATTTCCAAAAGGATTAGAGATTCATCCGGTTTTCGGAATGAAGAAACGTGACTGCAAGCTGTTTTGTAAAGAAAAACATTTTAGCAAAAATGCGTATCTAGAAGAGGAGAGAAAGATATGGATGCATTAAATGCAATCATCAACAAAGGGAATGATTTCTTATGGGGACTTTTTGCTCATCTTCCTTTTGTGTGGAACTGGTATTTATTACACTTTTCGGTTGAAATTTATTCAGTTGCGCCGTTTTGGCGAGGGTTTCAAACTGGTTTTCGGACATTTCAATCTGAACGGGGAAAAGCATGATACAGGAGAGATGTCTCCGTTCCAGGCTATCGCAACAGCGATTGCGGCACAGGTTGGTACAGGTAACCTTGCCGGAGCGGCAACCGCTATCGTGAGCGGCGGTCCCGGAGCCATTTTCTGGATGTGGGTTTCCGCATTCTTTTGGAATGGCTACCATCTACGGTGAAGCTGTTCTTGCACAGACCTATAAAGAGGAAAAGGACGGACAGGTAACCGGCGGACCGGTTTACTATATTAAAGCCGCATTCAAGGGAACACTTGGAAAAGTGATGGCAGTTGCCTTTGCTATTTTTATTACGCTTGCCCTCGGTTTCATGGGAAATATGGTGCAGTCCAACTCTATCGGTGCGGCATTTAAGGAAGTGTTTGCCGTAATGAATGTCAATGTTCCAAGCGTAGCTATCGGCGTATTTGTAGCTGCTATTGCTGCCTTCATTTTCTTCGGTGGAACAAAAAGACTGGCTGCTGTACTGGAAAAGGTTGTTCCGCTTATGGCAGGCGTTTTATATCGTAGGTGCTTTGATTTTTATCGTAATGCACATTTCGCGCTTCCCGGTGCAATCAGCTCCATCTTTATCGGCGCATTTAATCCCGCAGGCGGTAGTCGGAGCGGCAGCAGGTATCACCATTCGGCAGGCAATTCGTTTCGGTGTAGCTAGAGGACTGTTCTCTAACGAAGCAGGTATGGGTTCTACTCCTCACGCTCATGCAAGAGCAAAGGCGGAGTGCCCGGATGCACAGGGCTTTGCGCTATGGTTTCCGTATTTATCGATACCTTTGTAGTATTGAATTTAACCGTATTTGTTATCTTTAACGAGCGGAGTTCTCGGAACCCTTGATCCGACAACGGGACAGGCTTTTACCGGTATTCGTCTGACACAGCAGGCTTTTGTTTCCGGTTTCGGTAACTTTTCGGTCATTTCTTTCGTTGCCTTCTGTCTTTTCTTCTTTGCCTTCTCTACAGTACTTGGATGGCATTTCTTCGGTGCAGTAAATGTGCAGTACCTGTTTGGTAAAGGAGCAGTAAAACTGTACTCCGCAATCGTTGTGGTTTGCATCATCATCGGTACAATGCTTAAAAGGTGAATCTGGTTTTGGGATATGTCCGACTTCTTCAATGCCTTTGATGGTTATCCCGAACGTACTCGCTCTTCTTGCTCTCTTTAATGTGGTAAGAGATACGAAGAAAGAGGATTAAGTAAATTGTACTGATTGTGCTGAGATAAAATGTAGACAGATGAAGCTTCACTTCTGCTGAAAGGGCGGTCCGATAAAAAGTCGTGACTCGTCTCTTTTTTAGACGTTCTTAGGGGAGATAGGATATCCTTCTTTTATAAAAAATATAATAAAATAATTAAATTGGTTGAGGATAAATACAAAATATTTTTATAAAATAAGTAGATTAATTTTATCTTTATTGTTAAAATATGGCGTATTTTTAGCATTTAATTATTTAATTATATTTAAAGAGTTGAGCATAAACTTGGTGTAAGGGAAAAAGAAAAAGAAGAGTGAAGGAGAAAGTATGAAAAAGAAGAAAATATCCCTAAAACTGGTCACACTCGTTATGAGCGGAACACTGCTGGCTACTCCGATGGTCAGCAGCGCAGAAGAAGCCGGAAATAACAGCACAACAAGCAGCACGAGTACTTTGAAAGCACAGGAGGAACGAGCAGCATGCTACCGCTTCACGAAACAGCAGCACATGGCAGAAACGAGCAGCGAGCAACGCGAGCACTACTGCCGCCGCAAGCAGGAACAGGCAGCACCGTCGTAACCGATCCGGAAACGCCTGTCGATCCTCGACCACCCTCCCGAACAATGTAGACTCGGTGATTCCCGATGATGAAACAAAAGGCACGGAAATCAACTCTCTATTTCGGGGACAGCATATCGAATACGACCCCCGCTATCGGGATTCCGGAGACCGCATACGTCGGAACCAGCCACACGGAAATTAAGGTAAACATTTCTCGGAAGAAAGTAAGGGGAAGAGACACTTCTCCTACGTTTGGTTCCGCTTTCTTTTTGAAGATAAGCCGACAATCATCCCTCCCGTGACGTTGCTGATGATCTCCGTCACACGAAAAAAACAAAGATTTTTGTGATAAAAGGAGATCTTTCTATTACGAAGGAAGATTCTACAGAAGGAATGGACAGCACGGATACGGCGCCACACGGTAAAGACCGGAGAGAGCTATATCTTAAAAAGCGAAGTATGATGTCTCTGCGGTTGCAAACAGTCGGGAGACTTTCGGAAAGTTTTTTCCCTACGGTGTGGAAAATGTCTCGAATGAAAGCCCTTTGGTAAAGACTGCGAATGCAGAGCTGTGATTCCGCTCTACCTTTTCTCTCGGTGCGGATTTAAACGGAAGCTTCTATGTTCCTGAGAGCAGTGAAGACGCGAAAGCCCATTATACCCTTAAAAAGCGCAGACGGGAATACCCTGCTGTACCGCATCAACTATGCGAAGTCCAGCTTCAGTAAGGATAAGGTTTCTTTACAGATGGATTTCGATGTGCAGGACGGCGTAGAGAATAGTGCAGGTACGCTGCAAAGCTTTACGAATCTCTTGAAAAATTCCGCAAAAGAAAATTCAGATTATTGCGAAAGGACTTCATCTGGACAGCGCCAGCGGAAACAGAGCCGTAACGGATACGGCGGAGGAAACAAGAAGAAGCTGGAGGGAACCATTCAAAATACTCTGGTCGGTTATATGAACAGTACTTCCTTGTATCTGTACCGGGATCATTCGGAGGAAGACATAAACAGCAATAGCAATGATATTTCGTGAAGAAAGATTCCTACGATTTACACAATGCCTTTCAGTGGGGTGCTATCCAAAGTGACAGCGGACGGGACTTCGTTTCGGAAAAAGATGCTCTAAGCGGAAAAAGAAAATGACAAGATCCTCCTCACCGTGCAGTTCACAGATCTGGTGAAGAAGAATCAGCCGATAAATCCCGGACAGAACGGAAATCCCGGTGAAACAATGGAAATAGCGGAAATGGTGGAAGCAGTGGAAACAATGGGGAACGGGATTACGGATAGAACTCCGGTAAATCCCAATCCGTCCGATACATCTTTTAATCCCGGAAATTCTATTCCACAAAGCTCAGGCGATGTTCTTGGTGCAGATCGTCCGATGACTTCAGAAGATAGTACTTCTTTATCTGCTACTGAGGAAATCTTCCTGAAAAAAAGAACGGAACCGTGCTTGGTGCGAATCGTGACGCGAATGGAAAGAATACTCGAGGAAGATCAACTGTCTCTACGGGAGATGAAACATTTTTCCGTCTGTGGGCGTCCTTTTTGGAATATTCTCCTTTCTTGCCGGATATGCAATGCTAAGGAAAAAGAAAGTTAAAAATACTGAATAGCATATAAAAGAAGGGCTGTAAAAATCAAACTAAATAAAAGGATTCTTTGCACATAGGTCTGAATGAGGGGTAGTCTGAGCCGTCGGTACTGCGGAAAAACAAGAGAAACGCAGTTTTTCGCTTAGTATCCGTTACGTGGCGAAGCTTTAGCGAGAGCGTGCCCCAAGTTCAGACCTATATTGTTTAGAAAATTATTTTGATTTTTTACAGCCCCTTTTGGCTCTTATTCAAAACGAGTGTTGCTCGCATAGTACGCGCCATCTCGTTAAGTGACAATATTTTATGCTTTCTTCTCTTTCGGAAGAACGATGTTTAGGAATACTGCGATGAGTGTAGCCAACACTACAGGAGACTTTCCGAAGATCATAGTGAAGGAAACCGGGAAGAGCCCTAAGGAAGCCGGAGCCTGTGCGATACCTACACCGATAGCGGCAGCAAGTCCGACAACGGTAGTGGAACGTGCCGTCAAAGGTTCCTGTGTGATTAACTTAATTCCGGTCATAGCAATGGTGGAGAATACGGTAATGGTAGCACCTCCGAGTACACACTGGGGAATGGTAGTAAGCAGTGCGGAGAACTTAGGACAAAAGTCCGCAAGCCAAGATAAAAAGTCCTGTTGTAGCAAAAACTCTTCTTGCAACGACTTTGTTAGAAATAACAATACCCACGTTCTGAGAATAGGTTGCTGTGGGAAGTCCTCCGAAGAAAGAAATCAGGAAGTTCGTTGCACCGTAGGCAATGATACCGCCTCTAAGCTCATCATCACTCGGCTCTCTGTTAAAACCGCCCATAGTGGTTGCGGTAAAGTCTCCGATTGCCTGAATGGAGTTGATGGCAAAAAGTAAGCCGATGGAAATGCAAGCGGGGTGCTGAACTTCACACCGAAGGGTAAGAAATGCGGTAAGGAGAACCAGGATGCGGTGCCGATTTCTTTGAAAGATACCATGCCGAAAGCAAGTGCAACAAGATATCCGACTACCATACCGAGTAAGATAGAAGCCAGTTTGAAAAATGCCTTTTTCCGAAGGTGCTAAAGCACATTACGGCAATCAAAGGTAATAAGAGCAACCAGCCAGTTCTGCCAAGAACCGTAAATCATGGATTCCGGAAGTCCCTTCAGCAATTAATTCAGCGTTATTTTGCACACCACCCGCCACATAGTTGATGGCAGTCGGGTAGAGAGATAGACCAATAGTGAACACCACGGTACCGGTAATGAGCGGCGGGAAAAACTTTCTGATTTTCTTTACGAAAAATGCCGACTACTACGGCAACAATACCGCCGACCATCATAGCGCCTACAATGGTTTCGACTCCGCCGCCTTCTCCGGCAATGGCCTGCATGCTGGAAGATAAGCGAAGCTGATTCCCAGAATCATCGGGAGTCCGGCTCCGAATACGCCCTTCTTAATAGGAAAGAGTTGGAAAAGAAAGTACATACTGCGGACATGGTCAAAGAAGCCTGAATCAAGATGATTCTTTGTCCCGATTTCCAAAGCCGGCAACGTTGAAATGATAATCGCCGAGTTACACAGCCGATGATCATAGCTACAAGGTGCTGTAAAGCCAAGGATAAGGTGGGAGCCACAGCCGGCTTTTCCGTCCCATTTAAATAATTCGTCCATTTTGTTTTGTTCTACATTCATATAGACCCCTCCTGACCAAAATGATTTTATGGAAACAAAAATATTTTTAACCAAGTAATACTAGCTAAAAATGATACGAAATACAACTTAGCAATTCGTACAGATTTTGATTTCTGTTTTTGTAATTTTTCAATAAAAATTTCTTTTCCAAATTATAAAAATCTTAAAAGGAAAAAGTAATATTACAAAAGGAAAAGTTAAGACGAGAACAAAAGAGCAGGAAAAATAGAATGTCTATGACGAAAAGAAGAGAAAAGAAACCATCCTTATAACTCACGGTTTTTTCCTCTTCTTTTTATTCATCATAGGCTATTTTTAGACTTTCGTCTCAGGTTGTTTATATAGTATCAAAAGAAATGCGTAAAATGTAAAATTGAGTTTAGATATATTGCATTGATTTATCAGGTATTCTATATTAGGTAAGGTTTTATTTTTCCTAATCTAAAGGATGAAACAATTTGGCTATCTCTATCCATCTTTGTAAATAAAACTGCTTATTGACGTTTAGCATATAACTGAGCTAGGATTGGTTGCTTTTGCTTTGTTTTAAAAAAGCGTTAAAAATATAGACAATATACAAAAACAGTGCATATATCAGAGAGAGTGTAAACCACCGAAGAGGCAAGTTGTATAAAGACAATGAATCTTTCAGGTAAAAAGGATGAATATGTAGGGGACTCTGAATCAATGTGAAACAGGGAACGGAAAGATAGTTTTTCCTGCCCTGTTTTTGTTCCGTGAAAAGAAAGGAGAAAAAGATGAAGACTCTTGTTATTTTGACAAATAACCCGCTGGTTAAGGAGAAATTTTTCCCAAGAAATATCCGGACAGCAAAGTGGAGATTGATTTTCGTGAAATTTCATTCATGGATATTTTAAAAGAGTAAGGGATATGGTTCATATGGGCGAAAGATTTTGACTATCCTCTTGACGGTTCCATAGCCGAATGAAACTCCCTATGAATCCGTGCTTTTGGACAAGACCCCGGAGGAAGGGCTTTGATATGAAAGTCTCTGGATTTGATTGAATATGCCTTAAAACACCTGTGAAAAGTTCGAGGAGAAGGATCGTATTCATTCGGAAAAGGTACAGAAAGACTTTTCAGACTTTTAGATTGGACGCTTCTGGACAGCGGATTGAATCGCTTTATGTTACATTAACATAAAAGTTTTTTAAAAGGAGGTAAAAATTGAAACTGGAATTAGGTAAGATTTTCATTCAGGACATCCAGTTCGCAGACACAACCGAGATTAGGATCATGTTCTTTGTGTCGAAAAAAGGAACTTACGGAGGTTTTCCCGACGGAAGAAAAAGATCAAAGGAAGTAGAATTCGATATCGCTAAACCCGGGCGAATCGAGTTCGTATCACTCCGGTTAAGCGATGTTATTGAACCGAGAGTAAAAGTTGAAGGAAAGGGCGGCGTTTTTCCCCGGAGTGATTTCTTCCGTAGAAACAGTCGGATCCGGAAAGACCTACTGCTTAAAGGGAATGGCAGTGGTTACTGCAGGACCTATCGTCGGTTTCCAAGAGGAATCATCGATATGAGCAGGTCTTGGCGCAGAGTACACTCCGTTTCTCAAAGACTATTAACCTGACTTGTATGTAAGCCGGTGGAAGGAACGGAATCTCACGCTTATGAGCAAGCTGTTCGTATGGCAGGATCTTAAGACAGCTGCATTTATTGCGGAGAAGGCTAAGGAGTTAACTCCGGATGAGACAAAGGTATATGAGACTTTAGACCTTATCGAGGGAGCAAATGCGTATCCGAATCTTCCGAGAGTCGGCTATGTGCAGATGTTACAGTCTCAGGGACTTCTTCATGACACCTATGTATACGGTGTAGATGCGAAGAAGATTCTTCCACCATTCTCTATCCGACAGAGGATATGGATGGCGCTATCATTTCCGGAAACTGCGTGTCCGCTTGCGATAAGAACCCGACCTATGTTCACGAGAATAATCCGGTTATTGAGGATCTCTTCGAGGAGCACGGAAAGACCATCAACTTTGTGGCACATATCATTACAAATGAGAACGTATATCTTGCTGATAAGGAGCGTTCCTCTAACCAGACAGCAAAGCTTTGCAAGATGCTTCACTTAGACGCGGTAATCATCACCGAGGAAGGATTCGGAAACCCGGATACTGACCTTATCATGAACTGCAAGAAGATTGAGGCTGAGGGAATCAAGACCGTTATCGTTACCGACGAGTATGCAGGAAGAGACGGAAAGTCTCAGTCTCTTGCAGATGCGGACGTGGCCGCAAATGCATTGGTAACTGCAGGAAATGCTAACCAGTTAATTACTCTTCCGAAGCTCGATAAGCTGATTGGTACATTGGATTATGTAACAAAGATTGCGGGAGCAAGTGATACAACACTGAAGCCTGACGGATCTTTGGAAGTGGAGTTACAGGTTATTACTGGTGCAACTTCGGAGTAGGATTCAAATAAAGCTTAGTGCAAGATAAGGAGAAAAGAAATGGGAAAATTAAGAGTTGTACAATATATTAACCAGTTCTTCGCTCAGGTCGGTGGAGAGGATAAGGCTGATTATCCAATGGAGTACCATGAGGGCCCAATGGGACCGGGACTTGCATTCAGCAGGCTTTTCGGCGATGAGGCTGAAATCATCGGAACCATCGTTTGCGGAGACAGTTACTTTGGTGAGAATACAGATAAAGTCGGAAATCTTAAAGAAGGTTTGCTGAGCTTAAGCCTGATTTATTCATCGCAGGACCCTGTATTTAATGCCGGTCGTTACAGGATTTGCTTGCGCAACCATCTGCTGTTGCCGTTCAGGATGAACTGCATATCCCTGTTATTACAGGTATGTATGTAGAGAAACCCAGGGTGCTGATGAAGCAAAGAGCAAGGTCTACATCTGTTTCCACAAAGAACAGCGCTGCTGGCATGAGAGACGCCTAAAGAAGATGGCTCCTTTAGGCTTAAAGATTGCTCGTGGAGAGCATATCAGTTCTTCCAAGGAAGAAGGGATATATCCCGCAGGGAATTCGTGTAAACTTCTCGAAGAGGAGAGAGGTTCCAAGCGTGCGGTTAAGATGCTTCTTGCTAAGATTGCAGGCAAAGCGAATTTATCACGGAGTATCCGATGCCGTCCTTCGACCGTGTAGATCCGATGCCCGCTGTTATGATCTTTCCAAGGCTACTATCGCTTTAGTTACTTCCGGCGGTATTGTTCCGAAGGAAATCCGGACACATCGAGTCTTCCAACGCAACTCGTTACGGCGAGTATCCATGCAGGAGTAAATGATTTACCGCAGAGACTTATGAGGACTGCACACGGCGGATATGATCCGAGCTACGCAAACTCAGGATGCGGGATAGAGTTCTTCCGGTGGATGTTTTAAGAGACCTTGAGAAGGAAGGAAAGATCGGAAAACTTACGATTATTTCTTTACTACTGTGAGGTAACGGAACAGCCGTTCCCGTCATAAGAAGTTCTCCGAGGAAATCGGTGCAAAAGCTGAAGAAAGACTATGTAGATGCGGTCATTCTGACCAGCACGTGAGAACCTGCACACGTTGCGGTGCAACGATGGTTAAAAGGTATCGAGCTACAGGAATTCCTGTTGTCACATGTATGTACTAGTTACACCTATTTCCATGACAGTAGGTCAAACCGTATCGTTCCGGCTATTGCTATTCCTCACCCGCTTGGTAATCCGTCTCAAAGCCTGAGGAAGAGAAGGCATTGAGAAGAAAAGATCGTGAAAGCTTTACATGCACTCACCGTGGATGTGAGATAAGCAGACCATCTTTAAGCAAAGGATGATTTTCTTTGTAAGATATCTGCGATTTATAAAGTTTAAATCAACTTTAAAAACGCAGGTTTAGTACAGGAGTTTAGCTCTGTGAACAAATCAGATGCGAGAGACACGGGCCTCATACATTCTTAACGAGTATCACTGTAAAGCGTGCGACATCTCGTTCTGAATTAACAGAATGGGTGAGAACCCTAAGATTTGTAAAGAGATTTGCAAAAGGAGTCATATTTGGCTATTTACGGATAGTACCTCTAGAGTGTAAATACACAAAAGATAAACTGGAAGTCCTAGAACTTTTGCTTAGTGTAGGTAATAGAGATACCGATTTGAAACAGGTTTCTACTGCTTTTGCAGAAAAATATACAAACTTTCAAGGAAAGGAAGGGCAGACAGAGTATGTCAAAGCTGTATGATGTTTGATCTTGGGTGCCGGTCCCGGGGACTTGCAGCAGGCTCTTATGCAGGTAGAGCAAGGCTCTCACTTGTATTATCGAAAAGGCGCAGGATGGAGGACAGATTGCATCACCGATTCTATTGAGAACTATCCGGACAGATTGTGGAAGGAGTCCGGACCATCTCTGATTAAGAGAATGACAGAACAGGCTGAAAAGTTTGGCTGTGATCGTGTGCATGATACGATTAAGTCTGTTGAGTTGGACGGGAAGGTAAAGAAGGTAGTCGGTGTTAACGGAACCTACGAGGGTAAGACCCTGATTATCGCCACCGGTGCGAAATCCTCGTCCCATCGGATGCGAGGGAGAGCAGGAGAATTCCTCGGAAGGGCGTGTCTTATTGCGCAACCTGCGATGCCAACTTTTTTGAGGACCTTCCGGTATTCGTAGTAGGTGGAGGAGACTCCGCTGTAGAAGAAGCAATGTATCTGACAAAGTTTGCAAGTTCCGTAACTCTATCCATAGAAGACATGAGTTAAGAGCCGCTAAGTCTATTCAGGAGAAGGCATTTAAGAATGAGAAGCTTCACATCATGTGGGATACCGTTGTAGAAGAGCTTTCCGGAGACGACATCCTACAGAAGATTAAGGTCAAAGAACGTGGTTACCGGTGAAGAAAAGGTTCTGGAGGCAAAGAAGAGACGGTATGTTCGGTATCTTCGGTTTTCATCGGAAGAATTCCGATCACTGGAGCTTTTCCAGGGAACCAATCTCAAAGATGGATGAGAGGATACATTCCCACTGACGAAGACATGCACACCAATATTCCGGGTGTTTTTACCGTAGGAGATGTTCGTGTAAAGAGCTTAAGACAGGTTGTAACGGCTGCTGCTGACGGTGCGATTGCCGCTACGCAGGCAGAGAAAATATCTGAATGAGATGGAGTAAACGTGATTTCGTTAGTTGTAATGAAAACGATGATTTCGTAACTCAATTTTTATTTATAACGAGTATACCGTATAGTGCCATACTCGTTTACAATGAATAAAAGCGAGAATCTGTGATATCATGCTTAATAAAGGAGGAATTATGTTAGAGGTTAATAAGGACAATTTTGAAGAGGAAGTATTGAAGGCTGAAGGCTATGTATTCGTAGACTTTTTCGGCGACGGTTGTGTACCTTGTGCGGCACTTATGCCTTTCGTACACGCTTTAGCAGATCAGTATGAGGGAAAGTTGAAGTTCACTTCCCAAATACAACAAAGGCAAGAAGACTGGCAACGGCCAGAAAATCCTCGGACTTCTGGTTATGGCGATTTATAAGGATGGCCAGAAGGTCGAAGAGCTAGTTAAGGATATGCAACAGAAGAGTCTATCAAAGCTATGGTGGAGAAGTACGTTGCTTTAAATGCCTAAACGGACTTTTATCCTGCTTCGTCTATATGCATAACGGGTGTTCCGCGTAATACAGGAAACTCGATTTGGCAAATTTATTTTACGTATTTGGCATTTTTGCCATTACGATATACACTTTTCAAGAAAGGAGAAGAGATGAGCTAGTTTTAGCGGGTAAAAAGTAATCATCATCGGAGACCGTGACGGTGTACCGGGACCGGCTATTCAAGCTTGTAGTCAGAGACTGCCGGCGGAGAAGTAGTTTTGCTTCCACTGAATGCGTTTGTTTGAACGAGCGCAGGCGCAATGGATTTGGAAAATCAGAAGAGAGTTAAGATTTTTGCCGAGAAGTTCGGACCGGAGAATCAGTTTAGGTTCTTGGCGCTGCTGAGGAGGAGGCTGTCAGGGACTTGCAGCAGAGACCGTTACAGCAGGTGATCCTACCTTCGCAGGTCCATTGACAGGGGTCCAGCTTGACTCACAGTATATCATCGTTTGCGAACCGGAGCTTAAAGCAGAGTTTGACGAGGGCCGTTTATGACGACCAGGTCAAAGGCATGATGGAAAATGGTTTTTGGATGTTGATGACATCGTGAATGAAAATGAACAATATTCGTTCCGAGTATTGTAGTACCTTTTGAAGAAAATAGGGGAGCTGCGCCCCCTTTTTCCTCAAAATGCACAAAAAATAGCTAAATGAATAGTACATCATCAGCTCTTCCTTGTTCAAGATGAACAAAGAAGTCATTATATTGCTCCTGTAAAGAGGGAATCATTACATGAAATCAGTATATATTAAAGAGGCGTAGGATATGTGCTTAAATTACACCCTGGGACTGATGTTGCAGCATGGTTCCACCATTGCAACGGAAAGAGTGGTAAACTCGGACGGAGAGTTCTTAAAGGAGATGGGAAAGCACGTTCGTTCCTTTGAGGATTGCGTAGCATACTGGCCAAATCAGGTTTATATCGGAAACAAGACTCCGGAAGAGTTAAAAAGGAGTTGAGGTTCCCTTATTATGATAAAAAGAGGGTGCAAGCCGATACGGGAAATTCGGTGAAATTATGCGGAGGCGGAGTTCTAAGCTTGCACAGGCTTGCGACTGCTTTGAAGTTATATATGGAGAAAGGTTTTGTGGCAGAACATAAGCCGGAGCTGGCAAAGGATCCCTGTTATACCGAGGAAATCTTAAAACCGCGTTACTGAGGGCTGCAGATTTCGAGATTCTAGGGCTGTAGATAGACGATGAGGCTGAGCCATTGATTCTATGAAGGTAAGCTTATCGGCTGTGTAAAGAGAGCACATGATATTGATGTAAACTTATCTGCGGGAAGTATATGCTTGAGAATATCATGAATAAGGCAAGCTCCGTACTTGCTATTTTACACCCTTAAAGCACTCCGGTGTCAAATGCCAATGAAATCGAGTACGTTATCGACTGTTCCGAGGAAGCCTGCGGTGACGTAAACCAGCGTGGTGGCGGAAACTTCTGCGAAAGCAGCTGCTGGAAATTGGCAGGGACTTATGAATGCAACCGGATCCGATGCTCAGAGGCTTTCTGCGCAGGTCCGTCTCATGCCATGATTGAGGCCGCCGCTTTGGTTAAAGCCAGGGCATACCATACCGTCTGCCGTAATCGGTGGAGGTTGTGTACCGAAACTCGCCATGAACGGGAAAAGACCATGTAAAGAAAGATCTGCCGATGCTGGAGGATTGCCTGCTTCTTTCTGTATCATTGTTTCTGAAAATGACGGAAAGTCTGCTGAAATCAATCTGGATATCATCGGCCGTCACACTGTAGGAACAGGAGCTGCTCCGCAGAACGTTATCGGCTCTTGTAGCTGATCCGCTTGAGCGTGCAGGACTTACCGTAAAGGACATTGATAAGTTCTCCGGAGATGCAGAAATGCCGACTACTACAGCCTGCAGGTGCAGGTGATGTCCGATAGCGAACTATAAGATGATTGCCGCTCTTGTTCGTAAAGAAGGGTTGGCTGAGAAGGCTGACTTGCTCATTTCACCGAGGAGAAGGGCTTAGTGGGTTATGCTCCGACACAGGGACATATTCCTTCCGGTGTACCTTTTCGTAGATTTGCCAAGGAAGACATTGAGCCGGAAAGATGAACAGGCTATGATTATCGGTAAGGGTCTCTTTCCTTGGAAGAATGACCAACTCTTTGACGTGTTTGCCTTCATTATCCAGAAGAATACCGGAAAGGGAACAGGAGCAGTATCGGAGGAAGAAGTTCGCTCTATGATTGCTGAAGTCCATGAAGGATTTTTGCCGCTTCCATTTTGGGAAATCCAGAATAAGAAAGGAAGGTAGAATGGCTAAGGAAATTAAGAGCTGATTGCCGATACCTTTTAGCCATGGCAGAGGGCTTAGAGACCGGTTCTTTCGGGAAGAAGCCTCGTATCGCTTTAACAGGTATGGGTTCCGAGCACGGAGGAAAACTCCATGAAGGCTGCGGTGGACGCGGCAAGAGACGATGTTGATGTAGTATATATCGGTTCCTTAAAGCATGAGCTGGTAGAGACCGTGGAAGTTCCGGATGATGAAGCAGGACATGACAAGATGGACGAGCTTCTCAGTGAGAAGAAGATTGACGGTGCGGTAACCATGCATTACCCGTTCCCTATCGGGGTTTCCACGGTAGGACGTGCCGTGACACCCGGTATCGGTAAGGAAATGTTTATTGCGAACACTACCGGTACTTCCAGTACGGACCGTATCGAAGGAATGGTGAAAAATGCGATTTACGGTATCATTACGGCAAAGGCCTGCGGCTACACCGAGCCGACTATCGGTATCTTAAATGTAGACGGTGCAAGACAGACGGAGAAGGCTTTAAAGAAGCTTCAGGCGAACGGTTACCCGATTCACTTTGCGGAGTCTTCCCGCTCTGACGGCGGATCTGTTATGAGAGGAAACGATGTACTTCGCGGTACGGCGGATATTCTGGTAACCGATTCTTTAACCGGAAATGTGCTTTCCAAGATGCTTTCCTCTTTTACGACAGGCGGATCCTTTGAAGCACAGGGCTTCGGCTACGGTCCCGGTATCGGAGAAAACTATGAGAAGCTCGTGATGATTATCTCTCGTGCTTCCGGCGCTCCCGTTGTGGCCAATGCACTTCGTTTTGCCGGGAGCTCGTTAAGGGCAAGGTATTTAAGTGGCAAAAGAAGAGTTCAAGAAGGCGAAGAGAGCGGACTTGACGATATTCTTGCCGAGATTCGTGAGGCAAACAAGCCGAAGGAGAGCGGTGAAGAGGTTATGAGCCTCAAGGAGTGGTTACCGCAGCACTTTTCGGGATTGAAGTCACCGATCTTGATGATGCGGTTCGTTGCCTGTGGAAACTCGGAATCTAGGCGGAATCCGGAATGGGTTGTACAGGACCGATTATCCGCGTATCCGAGGCAAACCTGGAAAAGTCTGAAGCAGAGCTTAGGGCTAAGGGATATATCTCTTAATGGACATGAATGAAGTATTACTGCTTTTGTAAGAGGTAATGACTGAATAAGATAAGTGCCGCAGTTTTCAAAGCATTCTGTAGCATACTTTATGTACCCAAAATCGAGAAGCTAGGAGATATAGTTGTCCTTGTACCGTATAGCATTGAACAAGTAGGTAAGGAAGCAACTGAACAAGTAGGTAAAGAAGCAATTGAACAAGTAGCGAGTAGAATGATGGAAAAATAAAACCGTACGCTTTTAGAAAGGTGCTGAGCTTTTGCGGAGCCTGTATTGCCTTCTATATCGGAGCCGGCTTTGCCACCATGCAGGAAATTATCCAGTATGTAGCATCTCACGGGTCACAGCTTGGATTGTTATTGCGGTAAATGCGGCAATTTATATTTATACGGATCTATCTTTTGCCACGAACGGAAGCAGATTAAAGCTGGAAAGAGGAGGAGATATTTATAAGCATTATTGCGGAAAATATATCGGTGGCTTCTTTGACTACTTCTCCGCACTCTTTTTGTTACGCCTGCTTTATCGTAATGTGTGCGTGGGAGCCAACGTTACGGCACAGCAGCAATGGGGACTTCCAAACGGTGTAGGTGCGATTATTCTACGGTTTTGTTATTGCAACAGTAATTTTCGGATTGGAGGGAGTGATTCAAACTTTGCGAAAAGTCGGACCTGTAATTATCCTTTTTATCCTTATTGTGTCATTTATCAGCATATTTAATGCATCAGGAAATTTTACGGGAAAATATAGCGGCGGTAGATCAGAATCTTCATAAAATTGCACAGGTCGGAAATGGAAATCCTTTTCTATCCGGTGCCTCTATGCCGGTTTTATGCCCTTGGTTTTTGCCAGTTTCCTTTGCGGAAATCGGTTCCAAAAACCGTGTGAAGGAAGTTAATATAGGAATGCTTCCGCAACTCTTTATCATGGGAAACCATGGTGATTTGCAGTGTAGCTTTTGCTTTCTCATATTGACATCACTAGCAAAGGCGGATATTCCGGCTTTGATTTTAGCTAATAAGATTTCTCCTCTTGGCAGGATTCTTTTGCCCTTATTATTTTCTTGCAGCATATACGACATCCGTACCTCTTTCTTTGACCAGTATCGGAAGAATCGAGAAAGAAGGAAGCAAGAAGTATAAGATTTATACCGTGGTACTGGGCATAATCGGTTGTATCATCTGCCTGCTTCTTTACCGTATAAGGATTTGGTTAATGTTCTTTATGGCCTTTAACGGTTACTTGCCTGCCTTTGGTTATCTTTATGCTGGTTTACGATGTTCGTACCAAGATGAGTAAAACCTTAGTGAAGGAAGGTAAAGAGGAGAATTAAAATAAAGATAAAGAGCAAATTAAGATAAGGAATATTCCTCAATCTTAAATGATGTAAATATTTTTCTTATGAAAAGCCGGGTTGTACTATAGTAGATGAGGAGCAACTTGGCTTTTTATAGATAAGGAGCAGTAAACGATGAAAAAAAGTAGGTATCATTCCCTCAACGAATTTACTGGAGACCGATAACCCCCTACCATGACCGTTCCCAATTTCTGGAGCTTTATACCAGACGCATTATGGAAAAATGGAGGATTGCCGATTGGCATATTAAATGTGGACTGGTTTTCTTTCCGAGGAAGCACTGAATTATGCGATAGTTTTTAATCTGCGGAGGGAAACGCATTTTCCGCATCATTTCAGGTCATCGATTATGCACTAAGAAGCGGAAAAGCTCGGGGTATGCCTCGGCATGCAAGCTCATACAGCTATTTTTATTGCGAAAAGAGAGCAGAAAAACCGACCCGGAAAGAGTATTCTGGAAGTCTCATACGGAAATGAAGAAGGAAAAATACTTTGTAGAGCCTGTGAAAGAGCACTGGAAAATTAAATCCGAATCGAGGTGAGGAAGACTTTGGTTAAACACAAAGTTACGGATTTCGAGGGCTCGGTTCTTCGGAAGTATTTTCCGAAAAGGAGATAGAAGGCAAGTATGCATAATTATCGGATTACGGAGTCTTCGGAAGAGCTGAAAGTCGTAGGGCACAGTGAGGATGGGACGATTGAAGCGATAGAGCACGTGGGAGAAGGTACTGGGGATCTCAGTTTCACCCCGAAATTGACGGAAGCTTCCTGGGGATTTTTCCGATTTTAACCGGATTCCCATTAGAAGGATCATTTTGCTAGAAAATTCAGCGTTGAGTTTTTGCAAGATAGAAACCCCGGTGAGAGTATTCGTTAATAGAGTATTCAGCAAATAGAGTAAAAGATTTTGTCTCGTTGATAAAAATGAAATCGGAGCTTCATTTTTGTAGTAATGGTAGCTATACTGGGAAAAACAAAAGGAGAAACGTATGAAGGCAAATCTGTAGCGAATAATTATCGCTTTTTAATTATCTTTACTTAGCCATGATATTTGGCGCAGTTACGGGAGCAGTGGCACCGGGCTTTTTTCTCATTCGATTGCTTTCTCGGAACCTTATTTATCCGCATGATGTTCTGTATTGTAGTGCCTATGGTCTTTGCTTCGATTGCCGGAGCGGTTGCAGGAAACCAAGAGTCGAAAAAGAGCCGAAAAATCATGATGGTTACCATTATCAGCTTTGTACTTACCGGAGCCTTTTGCCGCAATCGTTTATTTTCTACTTTGTCAAATATTTCCGCCTGTGACTGCTGCTTGGGCTAATTTACCCAAAGGAGAAGTCGAGAGCACGCTACCATGACGGAAATGGTGTTGAATTTCTTACGGTGGAAGACTTTTCCATGCTGCTTTCCCGTAAGGCGATATTTCCTCTGGATTATTTTTCCTTGCTCTTTCGGTTTTTCCGTGAATTTGAGTGGAGAAGCGGGAAAGAAGGTGCGTGAGCTTTTTGGACAGTCTTACCGCGTGATGATGAAGTTTGTGCAGATTGTAACGTACCATGCTCCCATTGCCTTTTGCTATCTTTGCCGATCTGGTTGCGGACCTACGGATCGCAGATTACGGAAAGCTACGCGAGGGCTTTTGCTTTTTACTCATCCGGTCTGCGTTTTATCTACATTTTCACGGCCTTTTCCGATTATGGCTCTATATCGGTGCCGGAACGGATGGGGTGAAGATGATGTTCCGCCACATTTTAAAGCTCGTTGTTGTGTCTCTTTTGAACCTGCTCTTCCGTGGCCACCATTCCAACCAATATGGAGGCTGTGGCGGAAAGCGGGCATTTCCAAGGATGTTTCGGATATTGTGATTCCCTTTGGGAGCAACTACTGCACATGGACGGCTCCTGCTTTTCCTGTGTTTGTTTAAAAGATTGTTTTTGTAATGGAGCACTTTGAACACTGGTACATTTTTCCGAGCTCGGCCATTGTTCTGTTAGCAGTACTGTCCTCAGTCGGCATGAGCGGCGTTCCGGGAGGTGGATATATAGGAGAATACTTATTGCTTCGATTTTCTTCCCGAACAATATGGAACTGGCATTTCTATTCTTGTGGCTATAGGAACCTGATTGACCCTCCGGCAAACCATGATCAATGCAGCCGGAGATTATGTGGTGTCCTTCATGGTTTCTCGTTTTTGTGGATGCAAGAATTGGATGAAAAGATGAGTTTTACAGGAGAAGTAATGGATAGTTCACGGTTTGCTAGCTCATGGTTGAGAGATTTGGGATTTACAGAAGAGAACTGGAGCTAAGAAAAGGGGAGCATGGAAGACCTTTTGCAGTGTCTTATGTGAAAAGGAATGTTTTCGCCTTTTTGGAGGCGGTACGACGGAAGAAAGTTTTCGAGAGATTACAGTTCACGGAAATCATTTTTCCTTTTGTATAAAGGAGATCAGCTCATTTCCTTCGTGGACGGTTTCTGCATGAAGGAAGAAAAATTTGACCGATCTAATGTATGAGGATGTGTCCCTGCATGATGAAAAAGGAAGCTAGATGATTTCGGTGAATACCATTCCATCCTATCGCAGAAAAAGGATTGCTGACGAAGATATTTACAGAGTTCATCCGAATGGCAAAAAGAAGAGGGAAGAGAGGGCTGGTTCTTACCTGTAAGAAAGAAAAATCCCTTTTTATGCACGGCTCGGTTTTCTCTTGGAAGGACTTTCCGAATCGGTACACGGGAATGTAGAGTGGTATCAGATAGTGCCTGGTTTTAAGGCTAGAAGAAATTTACTATTTCATTCCTATAAAAATTTCTGTGTTTACCGGATGTATATTGTATATTGTATCTAATTTTGTACAAATAGAAAATCTATAACGATTTCCATGTTTGCAGTGGAATGACAGAAAAGTAGCGTGCATATGGCAAAAGTAGTTGCTTATAGTAAATGCTGATTCTACATTACAGGACAGTAGTAAAGGAAAGAATAAGAATGGATGGTAAATATATTGCTTTTGGGAATTTTGATTCCGTTCGTGGGCACGAGCTCTTGGTTCCGCTCTGCGTATGAAAGGAAATAAGACCATCAGGGGAGAAACACCCGTGATTCCTCCTGATATAGAGAAGGGCTTAACGGGTTTGCGGCGGGAGTAATGGTTGCGGCATCCATCTGGAGCTTACTGATTCCGGCGATGGAAGAGAGCAGCAGTCTTGGACGACTCGCTTTTATTCCGGCGGTTATCGGTTTTTGGATTGGAACGCTCTTTCTCTTTGCTTTAGATAAGCTGATTCCGCACCTTCATCTCAATGCGGAGAAGGCGGAGGGGCCGAGAAGTTCTTTTCAGCGTACGACCATGATGCTCCTTGCGGTAACGATTCACAATATTCCGGAAGGCATGGCGGTAGGAGTGGTGTATGCCGGAATGCTTACCGGAGATGCAGGACTCTCGCTTGGTGCGGCTCTTGCGCTTTCCATCGGTATTGCCATTCAAAACTTTCCGGAAGGGGCGATTATTTCCATGCCCCTGCACGCAAATGGACAGAATAAACATAAGGCTTTCGTGAATGGTGTTCTTTCCGGAGCGGTGGAGCCGGTTGCAGCCGTTCTTATGCTCCTTTTTGCACCGGTATTTTCTCCGCTTATGCCTTATTTTCTCTCTTTCGCGGCAGGAGCGATGATCTATGTGGTTGTCGAGGAGTTGATTCCGGAAACCGCGGAAGGAGAGCACTCCAACTGGGGAGTACTGCTCTTTGCCGTAGGATTTACCGTCATGATGGCACTGGATGTGGCGTTGGGGTAGCTATATCCATCCGCCGTCAAAGGGAATGACCTGTGCGGTGAGATAGAGCGACGCTTTGGAAAGAAGAAGCAGGAAATCGGCGGCTTCCTCTACTGTTGCCATTCTGCCGTAGGGAATTTCTTCTTCCAGACTGCTTCGTTCTTCCCTCTGTAAGCCAGGCGTTCATGTCGGTATCTACCGCACCGAAAGCGACTGCATATTACAGCGATGCGAAGGCGAGTTCTTTTTCCGAGTGCTTTTACAAAGCTGTTGATGCCTCCCTTTGTGAGGGAATATAAGCTTTTCCATGGAGGCGCCGACATTTCAGAGACGGAGGAACTGAAAAGAATTCGCCCCTTCTTTCGCATCGGAGCAGATAGGAATCATGTTGCACTGAGTTGAAAAAGGTTCCAGGAGATTTGCCTGAAGGAGACTGTCGGTTTCTTCAGAGCTATAGTCTTGTGTAAGATTCAAGGTAGACTTTCTCCTTGATTAATGACTAAGACCAGTTCGTCTATTTCTATGCGTTCTGTTTCTTTCTGCATGAAAAATAGCCTTCCAAGAATGCGGAGGAAAAAGCTTTCTCTTTTGAGTGATTTTATCGGGGAGAGTTTATCTACCGTGCATTTTTCGTCGTAGACTCGTCTTCCCGCGAGTTGAGACTCGGGGAAACTCCCTTCGATTTCTGTCTTTAATTCTTCCAGTAAGGCTATATTTTTCTCGTAGTTTAAGAGCAGAGAATACCCCTCTTTACAAAGGCCTTTGCGGTCTCTCTGCCGATACCTCTGGATGCGCCGGTGATGATGGCAAGCTTCATTTTTACCCTGTTTACAAAGATTACAATTTTTAGCATTTTGATTTTTATCACTTTCATTTTTAGCATTTCGTATTCGTTTTCTTTATGTCATAAAAGAGCGGTCGATGATGATTTTACCATGCAAAGCCGGTTTTCGTTCATAGCAGTCGGCGCAGACAGCTCTGAGACATCTTGTTTATAACAAGCATCGCTCGCGTAGCGTACGGTATCTCGTTTATCATCATCTCTTAGTTAAAGCTATAGAACTTTCTGCTTAAGCGATAAGCTAAAATGGTCAGCTTATTTCCGATTTTCCCGGGAAGATTTACACCTTGACCGAGGAAACTTGAGCGCATACGGAGCCATAGCGGGAAATGTTCTTTCTTAAGATAGTTCCAAAGTTCCCTCTTTCTTCCATATTTTCTTCGTTTTTCCGACTTAATGGAAAGAACGGAGGAGACGTAGTGATGATTTCAAACAGAGAATCATATAGTTCCGGAGCTTCTTCGGCTGTACCTTCATGACATCACAAGAGTCTATCATCAGACGATTGACTCTAAACTGCTGATCCAGTCTTCCAATCATTACGGTTTCGTTGACAGACTGATCGTCTCTACCGATATAGTAGTGATAGAGGTTTTTGTTGCACTAATAAAATCTTTTCACATGGGGAAGCGGAAGATAAACAAAAAGATTATCCACATAGAAGCGTGTGCTCGGAAGGACAAGACTGTATCCTGAAGGAGTTTCGTACGGTAAATTACGGAGTGCATGAGGATATACGCTGCCCAGATTAAAGCGCTTCATTTCTATTCCAGCCAAAAATTTTTCTTCGGGAAGGCGTTGCTGTAGGACATTACTATTTTCCTGTCCCACTTTTGTCGTAGACGAAGTTCGCAACGAACAGGGTCAATGCTGTCTCCGGAAGAGTAATGTTTCTGATTTTTCCAAAAATCTCTAAAAGAACCTCGGAATCCAACCAGTCATCGGGTCACGACCTTGAAATCAAAGGCCGCTCGCATTTCTCAAGCCGGTATTCACGGCTTCCCCGTGACCGCCATTTTCTTGATGAATTGCCTCTACAGATAGTAGGATATCTCATATCCTTTGCAATTTCTAAGGTATTGTCTTTTCTGGGAACCGTCGTCCATAATGAGGATTTCCACTTCGTCCCCTGCGGGAAGAATGCTTTCGATGCATTTTCCCATGTAGGCGGAAGAGTTGTAGAAAGGAATGGCAAAACTGATTAACTTCATAGACTCTCCATTTAATTCATAATGTGTATCGTACAGAAAGTGTGCGATATTTTGTTTACGAAATGGCTCATATTTCGAGCGAAACATACCATTTACTATAGCATAAAAAGAAGCGGAAAGCACAGTTTTTAAGCCTTGCTGCTTTTCACAAGATCCCAGAGTGTATAGCGATTTACCACGGAATAAATCGCATCTTCTATTTCTTTATAGAGAGGAAAGGTGGGGCAGGATGCAGATTTTTCACAGCTTACACCGTCTCTGACACAATCTACCGGTGCGAGCGTTCCCTCTGCAGCATTTAAAATTTCTCCCACCAGAATATCCTTGGCGTCTCGAGAGAGAAGATAGCCTCCCTTTGCTCCACGCACACCTTTTTAAGAGCTTTCCTTTTACCATCAGAAATAATTTGTTCGAGATATTTCAAGGAAATGCCTTGCCGCTCCGCCATTTCCTTTATGGAAACAGGACTGTTCTCATCCTGATTTTTTGCGATATCGATTAAAGTGCTTAAGGCATAGCGCCCCTTGGTTGAAATCATCATAGTCTTCATCTCCTCTTATAACTGAATATCCTAGCATAGCACTGGGAATACGCAAGGAGGGAGGAAGAGCTTTCAACCATTTTCCATTTCTATCTGTTGTAGCAATAGAAACTAAGTCCTTTTTATAAATAACACCTGTTTTTCCATCAGGATGAATCACGTCTTCACTTGCAAACTAACCCATACACTGCACCTTGTAATGAAGAATCACCATTTGCAATGGAATAAGCATTAAATAAATTATTTTCTTTATTTTTAAATACAAATCTTTTTGTTAAAATGAATTTCACCCTCTGTTCTATGGTCATAGATTCTCCATTTATTCATTTCACTATTTTTATCATTTATATGGCTATAAATATTCTTTTTCCAAGTTTAACTTTACTTCCACCAGTATTGTATGCTTCAAAAAGCATTATTAAAAAGCAGTTATATAAATGTTTTCATAGCTATTAATAATTTTGTGGAATTTTAGGAATACTAATATTTTTATTATTAGATTGAACATCATTAATTTCAATATCTACTATACAAATTTGAAAAATTCTGATTTTGCCCCGCCTTCTGATGAATTGATGTGATTACTTCAATGGGAACATCATCTGATGGTTACTCGCGTCTAATGTAACCGTCTCTTGCTTTTAGTTTCAATCCAAGTATAACTGTATTTTTAAATTAATGAATTTATCATAAGTGCCTTTTACAATCTTCTTTACAATTTGAATTTTTAAAAGATTCATCAATGGATGCACCTCAGTTGGTCCAGCATTTGGAGTTTCCTCTTCACCACCAGTTTCATGCAATCTCGAATTTTTCTTCATCCACACCGTTCATTAACCAGTGAAAATGCACTCCCTTTCTTTTTCTTCTGCTATCTTAATATCTTCTTCATAATAAGTAATCCATTTTCTTGCCCAATCCTTATTTCTTTCCTTTGCTTTGCTCTATTTCATCTTGATTACTTGCTTCTCTTTTGGTTTCATTTTCATCTTCTTCATATTCTGGTTCTGGAACTGCTACAGAATTTTTGGTGCTGGATGTCCATTACAGAATGTTTTTTCATAATGATATCTACTGTTTTATCAATTATTCCTTTATTATCTGTTACCGTATTTAAAACTTTTTCTAAAATTATCCCAGACAACAGGAGAACTTAAATATCCGCTTTGCCACTGTTTATTTTCCCGTTTCTTTAATGCCAAGATACAATTCTTATTTCCATCGTTTTCTTGATTAATTTCTCTTTATCGTCAAATTTTTCATAATGAGAAATTTGCCCCTTGTAATGGCTTATTTGTTTCATAATCCTCTAATTTTACATTATAATGAGATGTCCAATCTTCTGTATGTCTATAAATTTTTAAAATCAACATCTCCAGGAAATGTTAAATCAGGATTAGGATCTCCAAGAGTATAGGCTGGATAAAAAGGAATTTCGTTATTTTCTTTAAAAAGAAAGAAACATTTGTCTATCACTCCCAGTGTTTAAAGTTTGATCTTTGTATACATTCATATAGATTTAAATAAGTTGCCGCAAAATGCATAGAATCTTCATATGTTTTTACTTCCTTCTGCTGTAATTGCCCCAGATGGAATATCAAAGCACATGGTAAGTCCTGCAGGATTATCCCCAGCAATATAAGTAAATTCCAACCTTGCCCCATCACTATCGTCAACATATTTTATTTCCCAAACCATCTCACCACAATGGATGTCCCCATTTTCATATAAAAATCAAACTGAACCCATGATTTATTTTGGCTACTCCAAATCATAAGTGGACCAGAATTTGCAATAAAATATCCATTCATATTGATATAATATTTTTAAATTAGTGTTTGAATTTTTCAGATTCATTTGTTTTTCATCATTAATTTCATCATCACTTTCACTATCATTATCATTATCATAATCAGATTCATCTTCATCTTCAGTTATATTTTTATTTGAATTTGAACTTGAACTTGAATCATCTAAAAACAACAGGATTTGCACTTTATCAATTTCTTCTGCCCTTGGTTGTCTGATTACTTTTTATAATTAGAATCTTTCCTCATATCTAAAGCATTCGTTTGCACATCAGAAACTTTTGGGAACTGTTCCAATTGCTTTTTCTAAAAATGGTTATCTGTATAGGAATTTGCTGTCCAAAGACCGCCACCAGATTTTTCTTTAGTAAGTCCATATGAATTTTTCCATGCGTTACTAAGTCTTAGCATAACTGCATTTACATTCGGATAATTGCTTATTCTTTTTCTCCCATAAATGTTTCATAATTTCCAAGATACTGTAAAAGTGGTTTGTTCGCTGAAAATTGTGGGAAATTTCTGTCTCCTCTTCTTATATATAAATTATCAGGCACTAATCCTAAATAATTTAAATTTCCAATATTTGGCATATATCCATTGGCAATACTATATTTTGCAGCTTCAACAGATTGATCATACCAATAATTAGCAGCCCTTAAAAACCATCAGGATTATTTTCTTTTCCATGTTGTGTAGTTTTCCAATGGACACTCCTGTCCAGAATAATTGCATAACATTAGATTCATCTATTCCATGATTTTTAAAATTTGTACATTTGTTTCTAATGCTTGGTTATAAGCTTCTGTCCCATATTGGCTCATCTAAGTCATGCATAATATTCATCATAACGTCTCCACTACCAGAGTCATTCCATCAATACATAACCCAAAATGACTGGTTATTCAGATGTCCAGTTGGTTTGTACAGTATGTGTTTTTCAAATGGTTCTGCTTTTGTTTCTATATTTATTTTAGAAAAATGAATTCCAGTAAAAACTAAAGTTCCAGCTACTGAAATTATTTTTATATAATTTCACAAAAACCTCCTTATTTTTATTAAACTTTATATATAATATGGAAGAAATCTCACCTTTCATGATTAATTAAATTATAACTTTTAAAAATTTACATATTATATAAAGAACTAAGATAAATAGAGATTTTTAATCTATTTTATCTTTTAAAAATATTAGGTAAAGGAGAGAATTATGAATAAGAAAATTGGATTATGAAAGTTTTTATGACAACTAGTCTTTTTATAGTATTAAGCACAAATCTTGTATTTGCATCTGGTTGACTAAAAGGAATTTCTAAAAATGCATGGTGGTTTGATTTTGGAAATGGGGATTATTTCAAGTCTTCTTGGCAATGGATTGACGGCAATCAGGATGGCATTGCAGAATGTTACTGTTTTGATGAAAATGGATGGATGTATGAAAATACCACTACCCCTGACGGATATACTGTAAATGAAAAATGGGGCTTGGACGGTTAGCAATATTGTTCAAACTCAAAACCTCAGATTTGATTCCTAAAGAATAATACGAATAACAGTAACAACACCGTAAATAATAATCTTACTGAAACAAGAAACAATGAAGAAAATCAAAGTAATGAAGATTTTAATGAAAGACAAGAAGATTATCGTGCAGATCTTTTAAGAAGAGTAAATAAGTATAGAGACAGGCAAGGTTTGAACACTTTGGAAGAAAAATGACTATCTAAACGAAATGGCACAAATTAGGCTGAAGAACTAAGTGTTCGGTTTTTCTCACATTAGACCTGAAGGTGGAACTTAATTAGCTGAATATGGGGTTAATGGGGAAAATTGCGAATATGGGACAAACAACTCAAAAGATAAGCTTTTCTTAGTTTGAAACATAGTAAACAGCATAATGAATTGATGCTAGATAGAAGTTTTCTAACTTTTGGTTCTGGATATTATGTTGATGGAAATGGTAAGTCTTATTGGGTTATTCTGTTTAGCACTGACATGAATCCATATTAGAAATAATCTCACGAGAGAGAGGAAATTTCCTCTCTTTTCTTTTTACATTTCAATATGGTCTACATCATAATCTTTTATTTTGTTTACTATATCAGAATGGTTCACAGAACTAATGATGATGTTATCATACTGTTCTTGTATATCTTGATCCGTAACAAATTTCAACAATACCTCAAAACTCATCCTCATCTAAATGATCTGTATCATCAATAATTAAGAAACCAGAACCAGAAAACAAATTAACGAGATCTGTCATGAGAACAATTACTAATATTTTTCCCCAGCAGATAAAGAAGTGTATGGGTAAAAATGGTTTTAATTTCCAAGTTGGAATAACATTGTAAGTCCATCCTTTACCAACAATTTCACTTCATCCCAGTTTTTAACACGGTTGCCCGTTCATTACATACATCTTCAATTGGTTCAACAAGGGTTCTAATAAAATCAGAAACAACTGGTCCTTTGATATCTAAAGACTTCACAATGAAGTTAAGAACATTATATTCTCTTTTTATTTTTCCAGAATCTCATTATACTCCATTTTGCATATCCCTATATTTCTTAATCTTATTTAATTCTGCAATCACATTTGCTTTCTCAGCAGAATAACTTGTAATAGAAATTTCTTCTGGCTTCTCTGGAATTTCAATCTTCATTTTAGAAAGTCTCTTTCTCATTAATGAAATTCATTTTCTTATTCCAATTTTCTATTTTTCTAGAAAATCTTGATTTTACTATTTAATTCATTGATTTCATTTTGAGACTTTGCAATATTTTCATCAGAAAGTTTACATGCTATTTTCAATATCGGAAATACTTTCAAGTAATCTTTTTGAATGGTGATTTGTCTACAGTAGCAAATCTTATCGTGCCTTAAAACCATATCCGAATATGGAGTATAGGCAATTTTTCGGCCACCCGTCATACTGAAAAAGACGTAAGCTTGGTTCTTAAGCGCAGGAATAATCAGTCTTTTTCACCTCTATTTTTTTCTATTTATTTCCGTTGTATCTATTTCTATTTTTTCGTTTTATTTTTACACCATATCTATTGCTATATTCATTCTATTTCTGTACTCATGTTATTTCTATGCCTGCTTTTATTTTTGTAATCTATCAATCTGATTCTATTTCCATTCTCTTCTGAAAGGAGGCAGTCTATGCCTAGTGTTAAGGGATTTTCTAAATCCAAAGTGCATCTTAGTCCGGAGCAGAAGTTTTTGTCCGAGCTCATTCTTATGGACGATATTTTCATGCGAATCGTTTTAAAAGATAGGAAATGTACCGAATTTATTCTACAAACCATTTTACAGAAACCGGACTTAAAGGTTAAAACGCAAAGTATTCAAAGTGATTTAAAAAATCTGCAGGGACGCTCCCTTATTTTGGATTGTCTTTGCAGTGATACAAAAGGCACCGTCTACAATATCGAAGTTCAAAACGATTCGCACGGAGCAAGTCCGAAGCGTGCCCGTTACCATTCCGGACTAATTGATATGCATATCTTGAAAAAAGGAAAAACTTTTGAAAATTTACCGGAAAGCTATGTTATATTTATTTGTGCAAAGGATATTTTGAAGGAGAACAAACAGATTTATCACATTTCCAGAATAATATAGGAATCCGGCAAGAAGTTTCCGGATCAGGCGAAATCATTTACCTAAATACAAGTAAAACAGCGAGAATGAATTGGGAAAACTGATAGAGGATTTCTACACCAAAGATCCAAAGAAGATGCTATTCCAAGGTTCTGCCAAAAGAGTAGCTGATTTAAAAGAGAACAAAATATAGAGAAAGGAGAGCATGACATGACAACATATTACGATCGATTAAAAAAAGCAATGGGAGAAGAGGGAAAAAGCTAAAGGAAGCGCGGAGAGTGAGCAAAGATGTATAAGCTTGATGGGCTTTCTCGTAAGAGAGGGAGAATGCGGACATTGAAAAAGCCTCCGAGAGCCTCGGACTACAGAAAAGGCTCTGCTCCAAGAATTTCAACTGTCGTAGGATTTTTCTTGCGACCAAAGATGACCGGATATAAATTCAAGCCTAAAAGTCTTCACTTTAAAAAGGGGCTTTGAAAGAGCCAATGCTAATATTTTTCCTAAAAGACCAATTGAAGGGATAAAGGAAGCTAAAAATTAGAGGGAATTGAAAATGCAAATTAAATCGCTCCTTTTCCAATATCCATCCTAAAATCAACTATCACATTATTACAGATCAGATTGATGATAAATACTATATCGTAGTTGCAGTAGAAAAGCGGTAGTAACTGGTCCGTTTCAAACAAGTCGAAAAAGCAGAAAAAGATAAAGATATTCGGTTAAAAGCAGGAAGATATATCAGAGTTGGCAGAGATTCAAGACTACCAAACCTAACCGAAGAATTTGAACTTCTGAAGAAATTTGCAAACTTTTCTTTTAGTTCCAATCTCAATGATACAGCTACCATAGATGATTTAAGCTATGAATACATGAAAGAATATCTGCTTCAGACGGGAGCCAAGAAAGATATTAGAGAAAATGTCCAAGCTTGATATGGCAAAGAGTATGGGACTTGTAGGTGAAAGTGAGTATGGAGATATAGAGCTAAAAACTTTGCCGTGCTGATGTTTTTCCGAAACACCGGATAAATTTATTTCAAATGCCCATGTTGAAACTCATTAGAAATAGATGGAACGGATAAAATGGAATCAAAGAAATTTGATGGTCCGGTTTGGATACAGGCAAAACAAGTCAGTAAATATTTTGAAGATAATATTATGGCTTCATACACCATAAGGGAAGCTGATAAAATTGAGCATAAGATAGTCTATAACTATCCTCTTACGGCATTTGAGGAACTTGCTACTAACGCTATTTTGCATAAAGAATATGATACGCCTGAATATGTAGGAATCTACATTTACAAGGATAGAATTTCTTTGTAAACTATAACAGACCACTCCTCCTGTAACCATTGAGGCTCTTAACAAGGACCGAAGTTTTGGACAGAAAGCAGTATCTGAACAAAGAACTTAAAGATATGTTCTTTTCCCTTAACTTAATAGAGTCTTACGGTTCAGGTATAAGGCGTGCAAAAGATGCATTATTAGCAAATGGTTCTCCGAGCTTAAGTTCTACCCTGGATAATGAAGATAATCTCATACTAACGCAGTTATGGGGTGAATAAAGAATTTTGAAAGAATTTAATAGTAGTAATGATGAAAAACTACCACGAAAAACTACTACGAAACAGAAAGAAATTATTAAATAATTGCTGAAAGCCCCTCACATTAGCGCGAAAGAATGGCAGAAAAACTGAACCTTACTATTGATGGTGGTACGTTATCATTTAACTAAAATGAGGAAAGCTAGGACTTATTCAATATGAAGGTTCAACAAAAGTAGGTCAGTGGGTAATTATGAAGGTAAATGGTAAAACTAACCCACCTTTTCAAAAATTGCCAGATCTCAAACGCTGAAATAATCACCAAGGTTCTTGCCAAAAAGAGTCGCTGATCTAAAAGAAAAATAAAAAAATATAGAGAGGGAGAGCATGACGCCATGACAACATATTACGATCGATTAAAAACAATGGGAGAAAGAGGAATTGCGAAAGGAATCATTGAGGGAAAAGCAAAGGGAGCGGAGAGGAAAGCAAGATGGCTAAGCTGATGGGCTTTTCTCGTAAGAGAAGGAAGAATTGCGGACATTGAAAGCCTCCGAGAGCCCTGACTACAGAAAGGCTCTGCTCCAAGAGTTTCAATTGTCGTAGATTTTTCTTGCAACCAACGATGAACGGAGACAAATTCAATCCTAAAGTCTTCACTTAAATAGGGGCTTTGAAGAGCCAATGCTAATATTTTTAGCCGCCTCTTTTTAACTTTATTTTTATTGTCCTTATTTTTATCTATTTCATCTATTTCCGTCATTTTATTTTTACTGTTCTACCTATTCATTTTTTATTCTATTTCTGTACTCATGCTATTGTTCCCAGCAGATAATGAAGTATAGGGCTTTGCATAAAGGACAGTATTATGACATAATTAAAACTTAGAAAGGCGGTGGATTATGGCTAAGATTGATTTTGCGATAAACAGCGAAGGACAAAGAGTAAGCATTCATTCGGAGAAACTGAACCGACACGGATTTTATTGCCGGAGCAACGGGCACAGGGAAAACGGTAAGTCTTAAGGTTTTGGCAGAACGGTTTTCCGCGCTTTCCATTCCGGTATTTCTTTCGGATTTCAAGGGAGACCTTTCGGGGCTTTTTAAGGCGGGAGAGGCGACGGAGAAGATAGAAGAGAGAAGAAAGAAGTGCGGACTTTCCGAAAAGTGAATTTTCCTACAGAGCCTTTCCGGTGGAGTTCTTCTCTTTTACGAAGGAGGGAGGATTCCTCTTAGAACCACCGTGTCGGAGATGGGGCCTTTACTCTTGAGTCGTATTCTGAATCTCTCCGATGTGCAGAGCGATATTCTTCGTATCATATTCCGCATTGCGGACGAAGAGGGGCTGCTTTTACTGGATTTAAAGGATCTTCGTTCCATGCTGCAATATGTCAGTGAAAACAGTAAAGAGTATGAAAAGTCCTACGGTAAGCTTTCCACACAAAGCTTAAATGCTATCCTGCGTTCCGTTGTCGCTCTGGAAGACAGGAGGGGAGGAGTTCTTTCGGAGAGCCTGCCATCAATGTAAAGGACTTCTTCCGTTTGACAACGAACAGTGAGGGCGTGATTTTCATTTTGGATGCGAAGTCAGTGGCTTCCGACCCGAAGATTTACTCCACCTTCCTCTTGTATCTTCTGTCCGAGCTTTTATGAGAATTTGCCGAGGTGGGAGACCTGGAAAAAGCCTCCCGTATGGTTTTCTTCTTTGATGAAGCGCACCTGCTTTTTTCAGGATACATCGAAGGTTCTTTTAGAGAAAATAACGCAGGTGACGAGGTTAATCCGCAGTAAGGGAATCGGCATTTATTATGTAAGCCAAAATCCTGCGGATATTCCGGAGGAGATTCTTTTCGCAACTTGGCAAATAAGATTCAGCATGGGCTGCAGGCCTATACCCCGGGAGAGAGGAAGAAGCTGAAGGCGGTTGTGGACAGCTTTAGAGAATCTCGCCTTTAATACTCTGGAGATTTTGGAAAATCTCGGTACAGGTGAGGCTTTGGTGTCCTGCCTCGACCCGGACGGAAAGCCGACTATGGTGGAGAAGGCGATGATTTTCCCGCCGCAGACCTTCCTCGGAGAACTGAGCCCGGAAGAGAAGGAAAAAGCAAAGCTCGGATCAGACTGGCTCTAAGTATGATGAGATGATTGACAGAGATTCTGCTTACGAGATGCTCACGAGAAAGGGGCTTTCCGAGGAAGCGGAAAAAGGAGAAGGCTGTTTCAGAAAAGGAAGAAGAAAGGGATAAGCTGCAGACTTCCAAGCTGCAAAACCGTGTGGTGAAGTCAGTCAGCCGCTCCGTTTCCGGCTCTATCGGAAGAGAGGTCAGGGCGCAAGCATCGGAAAGTCCGTGTTTGGAAAAGGCATGGGGCGTCGCTTGGGCGGTAATATCGGTGCCGCTTTAGGAAGAGGCATTCTGGAAACCTTATTCGGAAGATAAAATGTGGATGGAGCCGAAGTTATACCGTTGTAGTCATTTCTTCCGTCCCCGGGTTAAACAGGATTACCACGGCAAGAATCACCAGCACGACAATATCTAGCCATACCAAAGGAGAACTGAAGAAGAGCTGCAGTGCTTTTTCCTTCCGCTCGGGACGTAGAGAGGCAAGCTTCTCTGTACAAGACTGACAAGGGTATAGATTCCTCCTCCTAAGAGTAAAAATCCATAGATATAACTTACTAAAGGAACTGTAGTGCTCAGGTTATTCACAAGAATATGCCAGAGCATTATTCGTTAAGTGGAGCAAAATAGAATAACGAAGTCCGTATTTGTCTCGGATGGCAAAGAGAACAAAGCCCATCATAAAGGCGGGAATAAATTGCAGGAAGTTACTGTGAATAAGAGCAAAGAAGAGGGAACAGGCAAAGGCGGTAAAAACTGCCGAATGCTTTAAAGCGCTTATAAAAGATTCCGCGAAAAACCAACTCCTCCACAATCGATTGCAATAAGAATGGTATAAAGCAAGCATGGGGACATCATCCAGTGCACCGCCCTTTGCCGCCATTTTCCGAATAGCTTAGGTCAAGACCCAATTCCTCGAAGCAAAATATAAGAGGAAGGGTGAAGAGGGCGGAAATCCATTGTACACCGCAAAAAATCACAAAGTAGTGAAGAAAAATCAGGGGAGAAAAAGAAGTTTTTTCTTTAGAGTCATTTCCGCCGGAAAGGGAAATAAGAAGTTTCAAACCTCGTTTTGCAGTGAGGAAAGAGTATTATTTCGAAAAAGGAAATAAAGAAAAAGCATACAGGAATAACAGAAATCATCATGCTGTAATACATAAGAGAGAGTCTTGCTCCGGGAAAAAAAGAAGTCCCAAAAGGGCAGCTACGATTACGGCGAGAATCTGTAAGATTAGTGCATAGAGAAAAATCCTAGTGCAGTCATATTAAAATATCTTTTTGATGTCTTTATCTGTCATAATACCCCTTTATCTGCTACAATACAGTCGAGATTTTTGTTTATCTTTTTCTATTTTTCGGAAAAATCCGAAAAAGAGATGCAAAAATAAATGAAAACTCCTTTATACTAGCAAGCTTTTATTAAAAAGGCAAACTCGAGAGAGAGTGAGAAAGCTATGAGAAAAAGAATTGGTACATCTATGGAAAAGCGGATTTTTCAGGCTTTGGCGGATAAATTGAACTTGATCCCGTCCTTGTTCGTATTTTATGAAACAGAGACTTGGAAACAGAGGAGGAAATGCGAATTTCTCCGGTGAGGACATCCGTCTCCTTATTTTTTACCGGACAGCATTCGCTTTATAAATCGCCCTCGAGAGAGCTGTAGACGGAAAGAAAAGATTCTGCATTGTGGGAGACTATGATGTGGACGTGTTTGTGCGACAACAATTCTTTATCTTGCCATCTCGCAATTCACGGAGGAGGGACAATTAGTTACGTGATTCCGCACCGAATCAACGACGGGTACGGTATTAACAAGCATATTATTGAAGAAGCGAAGAAGGACGGCGTGCAGCTCTCATTACCTGCGATAACGGCATTTCCGCTTTTTTTCGGGAGTTAAGCTATGCGAAGGAAGTGGGGATCGATGTTCTCCTTACCGACCATCATGATTTACGGGTAGATGAAAAGGGGAAAAAGATTTATCCCTGAGGCTTTTTCCGTAGTGAATCCGAAGCGGGAAGACAGTAAGTATAAGAATGCCGAGATTTGCGGGAGCGATGGTAGTTGCACTTCTTATGAAGATGCTGATAGAGAAGAGAGGAGAGGAAGAGATCCTGGATGAGCTTCTCTGCTTTGCCGGAATAGCCACGGTTTGCGATGTCATGAACTTACAGAAGGAAAATAGAGTTGTAGTGAAGAAGACGTTGGAACTTCTTCCGAGAACAGAAAATATCGGCCTCGCTGCTTTGCTTTCTCTGTATTGGAAGGAAGGAGAGCGAGAACTGTCTTCCTTTACCTTGGGTTTCCAGCTTGGACCGGCAATCAATGCGTCCGGAAGACTGGAGAGCGCCATGGAAGCGATTTCGCTCTTTCTGGAACAGGATAGAGAGAAGGCGATGACCCGCGCTGAACATTTCAAAGGCGCTCAATGAAAGAGCGAAAGAGCTTAACAGGAAAATGCGGTGGAAGAAGCAAGAAAAGCTTGCGGAGGCGGAAGAGGGAAAAAGTGCTTCTCTCCCTATTTGCCGGAGCTCATGAGAAGTCTGCAGGGAATCGTTGCCGGAAGAATCAAGGAGGAATTTTACCGTCCCACCTTTGTGGTGACCAAGACGGAAGAAGGCAAGGTCAAGGGCTCGGAAGGTCGATTCCGGCCTATCCCATGGCGGCAGCTCTTGAAAAAGAAAAGGCGCTTTTACTTCGTTTCGGAGGACATCCCATGGCAGCAGGCTTTAGTCTGGAAGAAAAAAATCTTCCCCTTCTCAGAGAAAAGCTGGAAGAAGACTGTACTTTGTCTCCGGAGGATTTAGTGGAAAAGTTATGGATTGATACCGTTCTTCCCTTTTCTTACTGTACGGAAGAGTTTACGGAGTCTTTAACTGTTTTAGAGCCCTTCGGAAAGGGAAATGAAAAGCCGGCCTTTGCGGAAAAAGAGGTGGAAATACAGGGCTTAAGGATTCTTGGAGAGCATAGAAATGTAGTGAAGCTTAATCTCACAGATCGTCAGGGAAAACGCATGGAAGGGATTTATTTTACGGACGGGGAGAGCTTTCTTTCCGAAAAGGGAGAGAAAAAGAAGATGAATATTGTTTACTATCCGCGAATAAACAGCTACAATGGGCAGAAACAAGTGCAGCTTGTGATTTCAGCACATAGTTTTGTATAGCTTCAACTTGTTCTGAAATGGGCTTTAGCGAAGAAAAGATCCGGTATATTCTCGCAAATAGCTCATTTTTAATATAAGAGCGAAATAGGATAAGGAGGACAGCTTATGGTAAAAGAAATCATGAATTATGTTCGGCAGATGGATCCCGAAGTGGGAGAGGATTATTTTTCCGAGTATGAACGACAACAGCACAATATTGAGCTCATTGCCTCGGAGAATATTCTTTCTACCGCGTCCATGATTGCCATGGGAACGGTTTTGACCAATAAATACGCGGAAGGCTATCCCGGAAAGCGTTATTACGGCGGTTGCCTGGAAGTGGACAAGGTGGAAGACCTCGCCATTGAAAGAGTGAAGAAGCTTTTTCGGCGCGGAATATGCCCAATGTACAGCCTCACCCGGTGCACAGGCCAATCATGGCGGTAACCATGGCGGTTTGCAAGGCGGGAGACACGATTCTCGGGATGAGTCTGGATGCGGGAGGACACTTGACACACGGATCTCCTGTGAACTTTTCCGGTCTGTTTTATAACATCGTGCCCTATGGTATTACGGATGAGGGATATCTTAATTATGAGGAGATTCGCGCCTTGGCGAAGCAGCATAAGCCGAAAATGATTATTGCAGGCGCATCCGCTTATCCGAGAGTGATAGATTTTAAAAAGTTCAGAGAGATTGCCGATGAGGTCGGTGCCGTACTCTTTGTAGACATGGCGCATATTGCGGGTCTGGTTGCGGCAGGAGTACATCCTAGCCCGGTTCCCTATGCGGATATCGTGACCTCTACTACGCATAAGACACTTCGCGGACCAAGAGGAGGATTATCCTTTCTACTAAGGCTGCAGCGGAAAAATACAATCTTAACAAGGCTGTTTTCCCGGGAATTCAGGGCGGACCTCTTGAGCATGTTATTGCAGCCAAGGCAGTCTGCTTCGGCGAAGCGTTAAAGCCGGAATTTAAGACTTACCAAGAACAGGTAGTGAAGAACGCAAAGACCCTTGCAGAGGAACTGATGAAGAGAGGTTTTAAGCTCATTTCTTCCGGAACGGATAATCACTTAATGCTTGTGGATTTGACCAACTTCAGCGATGTAAGCGGGAAAAGGATATGCAGAACCGCTGTGATGAGGTCAATATCACCTGAATAAGAACAGTATTCCGCGTGAGCCGCGTTCTCCTTTTGTAACATCCGGTGTACGTATCGGAACACCGGCTGTAACTACGAGAGGCTTTTAAAGAAGAAGATATGGCGGTGATTGCGTGATTGTCTTTATAAGGTGGTTTCCGACTTTGAAGGAACGAAGGAAGAAGTGCGTGCAAAGGTTTCGGCCCTTACAAAGAAGTATCCGATTTATGAAGGATAAACGTGTTTTCCCTTTAAACTTTCATTTTAGTGGCTGTAAATTATCAAAACTTTTTATGCAGCGGATAGGCACTGTAATAAAAAGTTCGACTTTGATAATTTCATAGCCATCAAGCAAAAGAATTATGATTAAATATTTTTATTTATTAATTGACGGATTTGTGCTATCCTAAAAACTCATTAAAGATGAGTGTTTCGTTAGAGATGAGGGCTTTATTCAAGATGAGTTTTTAACAATAGTAAAAGAGGATGTAAAAGATGAATAAGAAAGAAAAAGCATTATTTTTAGGCCATTTTTATATTGCTCCTTCTGGAACTTCTTGTAGTGCTTCACGCCTTTTTCGAAGAAGGCTGGAGAACACCTGCGTTTTTATACAACGGATTCCAACTTGCTATGTGGATTGCCTCTTTACTCTATATGATAAAGAGTTTTCCGCAGTTGAACGGGAAGGGAAGGGAGTAGTCAGCCGATATTTCAAAAAGAAGCAGAAGACAGGAGTTTTCTTAGCGGAAGAGAAAGCAAGTCTGATTACACTCCTGCGCTTTATTTCCACGGCATCCCTGATGGTAACCTTTGTTGTGGTACTCCTTGTATTGGGGCCGGAAAACGGCTATGCACATGAGTTTTTGGGAGGAATGCGGCTCTATAGTCATTTAATTTGTCCCTTCCTTTTCCCTCTTCTTATTTGTCACAGGGAGAGGAGCCTGTTCCGAAAAATGGATTCCTTATGCACTTTATGCGACCTTGCTTTATGCTATTCCTTTAATTATTCTTAACGCGACAGGACAGGTTTCCGGGCCTTACAGCTTCTTAAAGATTCGGGAGCAAAGCCTCGGAAAGACGATGTTTTGGATTGTGACGATTTTATCCGGAAATGCAGTTCTCGCATGGGGAGCAATCGTATTACAAGGACTGAATGCCGTAAGGGAGCGAAAGGACGGAGAGAAGGCAGGAAAAAGAGTAAATAGCAAGGAATAATCCATCTCATATAGAAACGAAAAAGATGGTCTATAAAGCGAAGAAAAGGGGCTAAAAATCAAAAATATTTTTCTAAGCAATATAGGTCTGAAACGGGGCATCGCTCTGCTAGTCTCGCCTGACTGAGCAGTGGGTTATGTTAACCACTGCTCACTTTGCTTGCAGCAACTCCTTCGAAGTTGGTCTGTACAGGACAACTTTTCTGATGAAAAAGTTTGTCCTCACGTAGCGGATACTAAGCGAAAAACTGCGTTTCTCTTGTTTTTCGCAAGTACCGACGGGCTCAGACTACCCCGCATTCAGACCTATATTGCCTAAAAATCTATTTATTAGTTTGATTTTTACAGCCCCTTTTTCTTTTGGGCGTTTTTACAGTCCCTTTTCAGTGTAAAACACATCAGGCATTTTTGCAGTCCGAGATGTTCTTTCCGTAAAACAGGGTAAAGCCCCATATATACCAGGACGGAAACAATGACGGATATCACCGCATTTACGGCAGAAGCAGCGATATTAATCTTAAAAGAGAGCTCTGGGGCAGGCTTTCGGAGAATGAGGAGCTTATAGAAATAGCCGATAGTCGGATCCAAGATTACATTGGCAAGGAGCCCGAAGATGGCAGAGAGAAGAACCCACTTAAAAGATATGAGAGCGATCTTCCGAATCGTTGATTTTCCCCTAATTTATGCGCGAGAAATCCTACAATTAAGCCGATAACCATTTTACAAATCAAGGTCTTCGGAGCATAGGTAATATAAACGGGATCGAGGAGATCTCCTATGGTCATACCGATTGCTCCGGCAAGTCCGCCCAAGGGCCGCCGAGTACCAGTGCGGCAATAACAACCACGGCATTTCCTAAATGAATGGAAGTGGTATCCGCACCGATAGAATTTTTACCTGCAAAAAGTGAAGACAACATAAGACAATGCGGCAAAGAGTGCAGAGAGAGTTAATTTTTGTACCTTTTTATTCATCATATTTCCTCCATGGCAGGACCGAAATTTTCTCTTCTTTCAACAAGAAAGCCAAGTCCTTTTTAGTAAGTATACAGAATAAGTGTCTGTCGTTTTCTGATGATAGCACAAACTGGACTTAATAAAATATCCAATTTTGCTAAAATATATAGACCAGTTTGCTATAGTATAAAAACTATACCTAAATCAAAAAGTATAGTTAGACAGTAAGATCACCCGTGATACATTTTTCGCCAAGAAGCAGTTCGGTTTTTCCGAAAGAGAAATTGATGGAAAAGATATGAAGAGGCTTCACTTTTTCAAGAGCGGTAAGAGTCAGCGGGTTTATTCCATGATGGAGGTAAAAGATGAGTAAGAAGAATATAGCGGAAAGAAAATTATCCTTTAACACAAGAGCGGTTCATGTAGGGCAGGAACAGGCGGATCCGGCAAGCGGTGCAAGAGCAGTTCCGATTTATCAAAGTACCGCCTTTGTTTTTGAGAATTGTGATCAGGCTGCGGCACGATTTGTTTTAAAAAGAAGCGGAAACATTTACACCAGATTAACCAACCCGACACAAGGCGTACTGGAAGAGAGAATCGCAAGTCTGGAAGGCGAGTAGCAGCACTGGCGCTTTCCTCGGGGGCTGCGGCGGTTACCTACGCTTTAAGGCGGTGGCACATCAGGAGAGTCATATCGTCAGCGCAAGAAATATCTACGGCGGAACCTACAATTTCTTAAAGCATACTTTTCGGGACTTCGAGTGTGAAACAAGCTTTGTGGACCCCATGATTTGTCCGAAGCGGAGAAAGCGATAAAGGAAAATACAAAAAGCGCTTTTATATTGAATCCTCGGGAAACCCGAACGGCGATGTAGTGGATATTGAAGCTTGGGCTGATTTAGCTCATAAGCACGGGCTGCCCTAATTATAGACAACACCTTTTGCAAGCCCTTATCTCATTCGTCCGATTGAGTACGGTGCGGACATCGTGGTGCATTCCGCAACAAAGTTTATCGGAGGACAGGGCTCCACAATGGGAGGAATCGTGGTCGATGCAGGGCGTTTTGATTGGACTAAGGGGAACAAATGGCCTTGGCTTACCGAGCCGAACCCTTCCTATCACGGAGTAAGCTTTGCAAGAGATACGGCACCGGCGGTGATTGCAACTTATATTCGTGCAATACTTCTTCGTGACGAGGGTGCTGCTATTTCACCATTTAATGCCTGGCTCCTTCTGCAAGGCACGGAAACACTTCCCCTTCGTGTGGAAAGACATGGAGAAAATGCGGTAAAGATTGCAGAGTATTTGGAAAAGCATCCGAAGGTGAGAGTCTGTTTCCCACCCTTCCGTATCAAAAGATGCCCGGCAAAAAGAATTATACAGAAAGTATCTTCCAAACGGCGGAGGCTCCATATTTACCTTTAATATAAAAGGCAATGCGGAAACCAAAGAAGTTTATCGATCATCTTGCGCTTTTTCTCCCCTACTGGCAAACGTTGCCGATGTGAAGTCTCTTGTTATTCACCCGGCAAGTACTACGCATTCAGAAAGCACAAAAGAAGAGCTGCTAAAGCAGGAATTCAGGAAAATACGGTTCGCCTTTCTATAGGAATTGAAAATGTAGAGGATCTTATTGAAGATTTGGAAGAGGCATTTAAGGAGATTTAGAGAAATAAAAGGGACTGTGAAATCAAAATATGTTTCTAAGCAATATAGGTCTGAACTTGGGGCACGCTCATGAGCTTGCTTCGACTGAGCAGTGGTTTTGTTAACCACTGCTCACTTTGCTTTTCGCAAAGCAAGTTCCTTCGGACCTTGGTCTCAGTACAGACAACTTTTTCTGATGAAAAGTTTGTCCTCACATATCGGATACTTAAGCGAAAAACTGCGTTTTCTTGTTTTCGCAAGTACCGACGGGCTCAGACTACCCCTACATTCAGACCTATATTGCTGAAAATTTATTTATTATTTTTGATTTTTCACAGCCTCAATGAATCTAATATATAGCTTTTTATCAAAAGGGCTTCCGTAATGTGGAAAGCCTCTTTTGGAGTTCGTTCGAGCGAGTATTGTACTTAGGTTCAATATCATTCTTTGTCCTGCTTTTTGAATTATTAAATCGAATAATAAATTTATGTTGAGTTGTCGATATATAAGTAAATAAGTTTTTGATTAATAATGGAAGTGGTAGCATTAGTATTAAGGTGAAAATTATAATGTGAGTAGTACGTGGAGGTGATGTAATATGAGCAATACAGTGTCAGAGATAGCTTTTTCATGCACTTGCAAGAGAAAAATTAAATAGATATTTGCGAGGAGAAAAGAAAAATAGATATACAGACGTCCAATCACAAGCAAAAATATTGGAATGGTCCGGAAGATGGGCTGTATAATGTTTATACCTGACAAGTGGTTGGATGGGACTAATCGACATGGTGAAGAGGATAAATTGATACCTATTTTCGATGAAGTGAAAAAAAGTGGTTGAAGATTACTATGCAGATATTTACCTCAACCATCAAGCAGGAGAACATTGGCATGATGCACAAAAGATTGGAAAAGCAAATTCAAAGTTTTTTTATCCTCGTGTTAAAGGGCCGGATAGATTGAATTTCATATACTCGGTCAATGTTTATGAAAAAGAAGTTAGAAAAATAAGGAATATTATCAGTGAGACACAGCCGGATTATAGGCCCGGTCTTCCCTATGATCCTACTCATCTAAGAGAAGTGCTTACTAAAGAGCGACAAGAAAAAGGTTTTAGCTTTTCGGTATAGAGTCCTTCATAGGTTAAAAAGGTATATTTGCTTTATTCATAGAAGCACTAGAAATAAATATTTAAAACAATCAAAAAGCAGGGCGCTGCGTGATTTTCATTCCGCATCCCTGCTTTTTCTTATCCCGAAAAGGAAAGAAGTAAGATAACGAGGAATAAATTGTAGAAATCATGACAAGAATAGTTTTTCGGAAATTCATTTTCCGAAAACGAAAAAGGAATCTATGCATCATTTTTTGTAGATAAAAGTGAAATTATAGGAGAGGAAATCAAACTCTATGGAGATGATTTTCATCATTTACAAAAAGGTTCTTCGAGGGAAAATAGGGGAAGAAATTATTATTTCCTCCGGAGAAGATGTCGATTATCATTGTAAGATTACACGGTATGGGGAAGACCATGCCGTTCTTTCCGTCTCTTTTTTGGAAGAGGCTCATGAACTTCGAACCAAAATAGTTCTTTTGCAGGCGCTTCCCAAGGGAGAAAAGATGGAGCTCATCATTCAAAAAGGCGGTGGAGCTGGTGTATCGGAAATCATCCCCTTAGAGAGTGAAAACTGCATTGTACAACTAAAAGGAGATAAGGCGGAGAAGAAAAAGACTACGCTGGCAGGGGAATTTCGGAAGCTGCGGCAAAGCAGTCGAAGCGCTCTATCATTCCTGTGATTAATCGGGTTTCTACATGGACGGAAGCGTTTTTCCTTGGTTAAGAATGCGGAAATAAAAGCTGATACCTTATGAAAAATGAAAAGGGAGTCGGCTTTACGAAGGAAGAACTTCTTCGAGTCGAAGAACTGGGAGAGAAAGTCGGGCGTACGATTGCTCTTTGCATCGGACCGGAGGGCGGATTTTTCAAAGAAGAGGTGGAAGAGGCGAAGAAAAGAGGCTTCCTTCCGATTAGCTCTCGGAAAGAGAATTCTACGCACGGAAACTGCGGCAATTACGACTTTAAGCCTGATTATGATGCACTTGGAGTTTGCGAAAATAGGAGAAAATGAGAAGCATTTATTTGGATAACTCAGCAACAACAAAGGTGTATCCGGAAGTTGCGGAACTGATGTGTAAGACCATGCTTGCAGATTACGGAAATCCGTCATGCAAAAGCATATCATGGGTGTTGAAGCGGAGAAGTATTACAGGAAAGCAGGGGAAGAGATTGCGGAGACCTTAAAGGTAAAGGCAAAGGAAATTCTCTTTACTTCGGGCGGTACGGAGTCCGACAATATGGCGCTTATCGGGGGCTGCTTTGCCAAAATGAGACAAGGAAAGCACATCATCAGCTCTGCAATCGAACACCCTGCTATTTATAAGGTGCTGGAATTTTTGGAGAGTCACGGCTTTGAAATCAGTATTTTACCGGTGGATGAGAAGGGACACATTTCCTCTAACGAGCTGGAAAAAACGCTCCGTGACGATACAGTTATGATAAGTATCATGACCGTGAAACAATGAGATAGGGAGCGGTAGAGATATTCACGCTGATTGGAGAGCTGATTAAGAAAAGAATCCGAATTGTCTCTTTCCATACCGATGCCATACAGGCCTATGGGAAAAATGATTCTTCATCCGAAGAAGGACTTTTGTGGATCTCCTTTCCGTGAGCGGACATAAGCTACACGGTCCGAAGGGAATCGGCTTCCTTTTTATTGATGAAAAGGTTAAAATAAACCCGATTATTTTTGGCGGCGGACAGCAAGGAGGACTTCGCTCCGGTACTTTAAATATTCCTGGAATTGCCGGCATGGGACTTGCTGCAAAGATGGTGTATCAGGATTTTTCCGAAAAAGATAGAGAAGCTTTGTGAGACTAAAGGACTATTTTATAGAGGAGTTGGAGAAGCTTCCGGAGTGAAGGTCAATCCCGAAAAAGGAAAGGCTTCCGCTCCGCAGATCGTTTCCGCATCTTTCTACGGAGTGAAAAGGCGGAAGTTCTGCTTCATGCTTTGGAAGAAGGAATTTATGTCAGCAGCGGTTCAGCCTGCTCTTCCAACCACCCGGGCATTTCCGGAACTTTGAAAGCAATTGGTCTTACTGACAAAGGAGCTGGACTCGACCCTCCGTTTTTCCTTTTTCTTCCTGACGGAAAAGTACGAGCTTAACGATACAATTGCAGCCTTAAAGAACTGCTTCCTATGTTACGGAAGTTTTATAAGGCATAAGGGAAAGCAAAAGAAAGGAAGTACGGTTCAGATACCCTGCTTTTCTTCCTTTACGTAAAGTGCTTTTATTTATGTACGGTATGGAATAGTCATAAACGACGAAAGATAAACAGTGCTATGATAGAAAAAGGAGTTGAAATGATTTGGAGAAAAATATCAGGAAAACACAAGGAAGAGGCCGTTGATATCTTGTCGGCTTATTTATTTGGACCGTTGGGATATCGAGGGGGTAGAGATAGAGGACGGTAAAGGACTTACGGAGGAGGAAGCAAAGCAAATCTTTTCGCGGATATTCTTCCTGAGGAGACATACTAGGGATGGAGAGGCGAGCCTGTCCTTTTTATCTGGAAATTTTTACCGGAAGAGGAAAGAGAAAGGCTGAGGTAGAAAAAGAGTTTTTGGATGAAAATGTGGATCACTCTTACAGTTTAAACAGCAGTAACATTTTACGGAAGAAGAATGCAGGGAGATTCTTTTTCCGACTTTAAAAGAGAGCTTAGTGAAATGGCGGAGTACACGGAAATCGGAAAGGGAGAAAATCTCGTTTCTGAGACGGAAGACAAGGACTGGATGAACGCCTGGAAGGATTTCTTCCACAGCTTCCGTGTGGAAAGCTTCTCATAAAGCCGAGCTGGGAAGAGGAAGAGCCGAAAGAAGGGAGAGTTTGCTTTCTCTGGATCCCGGAACAAGCTTTGGAACGGGGCAGCATGAGACGACGAAGCTTTGTCTTCTTTCTCTGGAAAAAAATATTTGAAAGAAGGAGACCGTGTTCTGGATTTTGGTACCGGATCGGGAATTCTCGGCATTGCCTCTCTGAAAATGGGGGCAAAAGAGGTTTTCGCCACTGACCTTGATCCCCGTTAGCAAAGCGGCGGTTCGTGAGAATCTGCAAAGTTAACGATATTTCGGATTTTCAGCTCTTTTATTGAAAATATTCTTTCGGAAGAAGAGAGTGCGAGAAGCTTACGGGAAGTGCTAAGGAAAGAACCCTTTGATATAGTTTGTGCCAATATTCTGGCTCCCGTGATTGTTTCCCTGACGCCGCTTATCCCCTCTTTTTTGAAAAAGGACGGATTCTTTATTTCCTCCGGTATCCTTTGGGATAAGGCAGGAGAAGTGCGAAAGGCGCTGGAATCGGAGGAAAGTCTGGAAATTCTCGAAGAATCTGTAGAGGGCAGAGTGGCATGCCTTCTCGTGCGGAAGAAATCAAAGGAGAGAAATAAAATTTATTACGCTCCCAGTGCAGTTAACGGCACAACGAAAACTCCATCCTCTCTTTGATAAGCGGCATTAGAAAGACCGCAAATCACAGAGAGGCTTTTGGGCGCTTTTCCGTTTTCCTCCAGGATTTTCTGTTTTATTTTCAACAGATTTTTGGCTGCATCTTCAATTTGATTGGCTCCCAGCTTGATTTCTATCCCACACCATTCCCCATCAGGCAGAACAATTACCGCATCCATTTCTTGATTATGATAATCTTGATAATGGTATAAAGAGGCACCAAATGCTTCTGCATAAATTTTTAAATCTCTTTCGCATAAAGCTTCAAACAAAAATCCCAAGGTGTTCAAATCTCTCTTTAAGATTTCAGGAGTGGCATTCAAAAAGAGCGCAGGCTAAGGATGGGGTCGGAAAGATGTCTTTTTTCTGCTTGTTTTACTCGAACAGTAGAACGCAGTTGCGTACCGTAAGGCTTTTGATTATCTATAAGAAATAGTCTGTTTAAGACATCTAAATAGCTGGCAACTGTCTCCACCACAATATCCTCATGATCAATCTCTTTCATATCGTCTTTTAATCTTTTATTTGTGACGGTAGTGGATTCATTTCGTGCAAGGGAACGAAGCAAGAGCTCCATTTTGTGACGGTCTCTTTTTATACCATCTATACGTTCTATATCATCAGACAGTACCGCAGATATATATTCCTTTGGAAGTAAAACAGCTTCTTCGATAGGGAGCTCCTGGCTGCTTGGCCATCCGCCGCGAACAATATAATCAATAAGATCGGTAAGTGCTACTTCTCCGGTGAGCTGAGCTTTAAGCTTTCCGTTGCATAGTTCCTTTAAAGAGATTTTTCCACTGGATTTTCCCGCTTCGAATAATGACATTGGGCGCATTCGAAGACGCGCAATTCTCCCTGCTCCGCTGTGAAGAATTCCTTTATGATTTGGAGTTGCGGATCCTGTTAAGATAAATCTCCCTTTCTCCTTAGAAGAATCAACCGCAAAGCGAACAGCGTCCCATAGAGCGGGTACCTCCTGCCATTCGTCTAACAGGCGAGGAGAATCTCCATCTAAAACCAAAGAAGGATCTATCTGTGCAAGATTTCTATTCTGAAAATTCCCCCTTGGATCTGCCAAATAATACTCGCTTTTTACTATGATAGGCAGAAGTCCAGGTTTTTTTCCGCACCACTTTGGACCTTCAATGCATACAGCACCGAAGGTCTTTAAGTATTTTTCAACAGAAGCATCGATGATTCTCGGCTTATATAACTCTCTGTTCATTTACTATCCTCTCAACATTTTATTTAGATATTATAGTACAGTTCGAGAGATTTGTAAATTTCAACTCGATAGATTCATGAAATTTCAACTCGAGAGATTCGTAAATTTCAGTTCGAGAGATTTATAAATTTTAGTTCGAGAGATTCGTAAATTCTGCTCGAGAGATTCATAAATTTCAACTCGAGAGTTTATAAATTTTAGTTCGAAAGATTCATAAACTTCAACTCGAGAGATTCATAACTCTAACCCGATGGATTTTTATCTTCTCTTTTCCGAATCAGAATCGACTCCACCTCATTCACCGCCTTTTTCCACCATGGCATCAATCTCCGGGAAGAGCTTTTTCTTCGGATTTTCGAATTTTTCTCTACAATCAGGCTTTTGTTACAGGATGCTTTGCCACAAAGATGGTGCAACAGTCTTCATAGGGCTCAATAGAGGTTTCATAGGTTCCGATTTGCTCCGCAACATCCACGATTTCCTGCTTATCGAAGGCAATCAAAGGGCGGTAAACCGGAAGCGTGCAGACTTCATTGGTACAAACCAGACTTTGCAGGGTTTGCGATGCGACCTGTCCTATGGATTCTCCCGTGATTAAGCCGATACAGCCATTTTTATAAGCTAAGGCTTCCGCAATACGCATCATATAGCGGCGCATGATAATCGTTAATTCCTCGTGCGGACAGCGGTCGTAAATCGCAAGCTGAATTTCCGTGAAGTTTACGACATGGAGCATGATGGGTCCGGTATAGGTGGAAAGCTGTCTTGCGAGGTCCATAACCTTGATTTTTGCTCTTTCGCTGGTATAGGCGGTGCGTGAAAGTAGGTGGCTTCGATTAAAGCCCCTCTTTTGGCAACTTTAAAGCCGGCAACGGGAGAGTCGATTCCGCCGGAAAGAAGGAGCATTGCCTTTCCGTTTGTACCAAGCGGCATACCGGAAAGTCCCGGAATGATTTTTCCGTAGATATTGATGAACTGCCGGATTTCTATGCGAAGCTTCACTTCGGGCTTATGCACATCCACCCTTGCATTCGGAAATTTCTCCAAAAATGCTGTGCCGAGCTCCATTTCGATTTCCGGAGAAGTCATGGGGTAGGATTTTCCGCGCGCTGGACTCGACCTTAAAGCTTTACAGGCTATCACCGTAAGCGGCACGGAAGTAGGAGAGTACGGCTTTTCCAAAACGGCAAAGTCTGCGGAGTAGGGAATCTGTACCATGGGCGCAATACCCGGCAATGCCGAAAAACATGTTGAAGTGCATCCATACATTCTTCGTAGTCATAGCTTTCCGACTTGACATGAACATAGATTCTGCCGCGCTCCCTGGCTACATAGTACTCTCCCGTAGCACGCTTTAATTTCATGCGAATATCTTTTGCAAGAGCATCTTCAAAGACATAGCGGTTCTTTTCCTTTTCGTGCCGATTTCAGCGTATTTAATTAAAAATGCTTGGTACTTTCATACTGCTCCTTTTTCTTTTACTACTTTGCAAAATAAGATAGTTTTGCTCTTATTCATCATACCCGATAAACGAGCTGTCGTTCACTTCTCTACTCTCTTTTCTTTATCAACTGACAAAATCTTTACTCTATTATACTATCCCCAAAATGATGTATCGTTCTCTATACATCATATCTATTACTAAAAATAAAGTGCATGAACCATGCACTTTTTAAAAACCTTGTAAGGCTTTCCTCTTTCCGTTAAGATACAGGAAGTGTAGCTTCTATGATATAGGGCTTTAGTGTATCTACGATTTCATCCAATTATCTTCATCCGCATGAATGTTTTAAATCGATAGGCTTGGATAAATCCAGAGAGAAGATACTCCATAATAGACTTAGCATCAATAACATAACGACCGGAAACAGATCAAAATCAACATCCGTGAAAAGCGAACAAGGTCGTTTACGAAGGACTTTTACTTTATCAATAGAGTTCAGGGAAATACGAACTGTTTTCATTAGATAATCCTCCTTTTATATGATGGTTTCATTGTAGTGAGGAAGCATTTTAAAGTCAAGTAAAGATAAGGGAGAATGGCCAAAGATAGACCATGCTAAGTAAGGGAGAATAGTCAAAAATAAAGTGATTCTATGTAAGGAAGAAAGGGATCAAAAGATGGAATTAAAGGATCTGCGCTTTGCCATGCACAACTTAGGTTGTAAGGTCAAATTCTGATGAGGCGGAGGCGATGAGCGAGCAATCCTGAGGAGAGGCAACTCTTGTACCCTTCCATGAAGAAGCGGATATTTACTTAATCAATACCCTGTCTCCGTAACGAATATTGCGGACAGAAAGTCGAGGCAGATGATTCATCCAGGCGAAAGGGCGGGAATCCGATGCCTTGTGATTGCGACAGGCTGCTATGTGGAAGGAAAGAAGGAGGAACTGAAAGAGGATAAGGGAATCGATATCCTGATCGGAAACAGCGGGAAAGGGAAAATCGTAGAACTGATTATCTCATCAGGGGACGCCATGCTGGAAAATGACGGCAGAATAGAAGAGTGATTTGTCTCCCTATTAAGGAAGAAGGAGAAAGTATGAAAAATCTTTTTCTTTCGAAACCCTCTGGACAGAAGCCGCGCCTTTGTGAAAGATTCAGGACGGTTGCAATCAGTTTTGTTCTACTGCATTATCCCTATGTGAGAGGGAAGAATTCGGAGTAGGGAAAGATAGAGGACTGCCTTGCGGAAATCGAGTACTTGGGCAGGAAGGCATTTCCGAAATCGATGCTTACAGGAATACACCTTTCTTCTTACGGCTTGGACTTTTCAAAAATCTTTCCTACGAATATGCAGTAAAATAGCGGAAAGTGGAGAGGCACTTCTTTCTCTCATCGAAAGAATCTGGAGAAATCCTTCGATTAAGCGGATACGTTTAGGGCAGTTTGGAGCCGAGATCATCACGGAGAACTTCGTTTCCGATTGAAAGCGGTTGAGGAGATTTGCCCTCATTTTCATCTTTCCTGCAAAGCGAGCGGCTAAGACTTTAAAGGAAAATGAATCGGCACTATACAAAGGAAGAATTTAAGGAAGCAGTAGACTGCATAAGAAGAGCATTTTCGCTTGCGGCGATTACTACGGATGTTATCGTGAGCTTTCCCGGAGAGACGGAAGCGGATTTTCAGAGTCGAAGAACTTCATTTCGGAAATAGGCTTCTATGATATGCATTTTCAAATATTCCCGCAGAAAGGGAACTCGTGCGGATGAGATGCAGGAGCAGATTACGGAAAAAGTGAAGAAGGAACGCTCGAAGATTCTCTTAGACTTGCGCTCTACAGATTCGGAAAAAGTTTCAGAGAGCAATTTATTGGAAAAGACGACGACGTCTTGATAGAAGAAGGCGTGAGCTGGAGGGACAAATACTATTACACCGGTTTTAATAAAGGAATACATCCGATTTTATATCCCTGTTCAGAAAAACAATTCTATATATGAAAGGCACTTCGCTTCCGGAAACTGCCTCTATTACGGAAAATGGTTCTTTAAGGAAAGAGGGGTAAGAGAAAAAAGATAAACAGGGCAGAGTGAAATAGGACAGATTTATCCTGTTCTCGCAATAAAAAGCCATGGAAGAAAGCCTGCTCGGAGGGTTTCTTTCCGAATAAAAGCAAAGTTCATAGGAAATTTCACAAATCCCTCGGGAAAATTCTTGACATTCTTTCTTCCCGGGGGTATATTATCGAACATGTGTTAGCACTCGATATATATGAGTGCCAACAAATTCGAAGAAGGAGGGTGGTTTCTGTGGATCAGAGAAAGCTTATTATATTGACAACCATAATTAAGAACTACTTTAGAAACCGGTGAGCCGGTGGGATCCCGAACCATTAGCAAGTACTCCGGTCTGAATTTAAGTTCTGCGACGATTCGGAATGAGATGAGTGATCTGGAAGAAATGGGCTATATTATCAGCCTCATACTTCTGCGGGTAGAGTTCCTTCCGACAAGGGCTACCGCTTTTATGTGGATCAGCTGATGGCAAAGCAGGAGAGGGATTTATCGGATGTCCGAAGTTCGATGTTCGACAGGATTGAGAAGCTCGAATCCGCTTTACAGTCTCTGGTTAGAAACATAGCGAGTGATACCCATTATACAGCACTCGTTTCCGGCTCCCAGGATGGAGAAAAACAGATTAAGTTCCTACAGATTTCTTTTGTGGAAAAAGGAAAGCTTTTTATTTCTTCTGATGTTTGAAGGAAATATCATTAAGACGATGACGGTAGATATGGATGAGGATTTGGAGCAAAATGCCATTCTCTCCATCAACCTTCTTTTAAACGATGTTCTGGGAGGGCACTGTGTAGAGGAAATTACGGAAGAGTATATCCGTGCACTGCTCGACAGAAGCAGGCACAGAAAGACGATGGAAATTCTTCTTCGAGCTTTAGAAAGTATGATGCGTACTGACGAGCAGGATGTGAAATCTATACCCTCAGGGCGCCACGAATATTTTTCAAGTATCCGGAGCTTATGGATTCGGAAAAATGCATCCAAGCTGATTTTTTGCTTTTGAGTCCGAGAAGAGCTCTGCCGATCTTTTTGCAGGAGACGGAGAAGAAGGATGAGGACAAGAAGAGTATCCAAGTGTATATCGGAAAGGAAAGCCCGTTTGCAGGATATGGCGGACTGTGCGCTGGTTACGGCAAAGTACAGGCTTTTGAACGGAATGCACGGGACTATCGGCGTGATCGGGCCTAAGCGAATGGACTATGAAAAGGTACTGGATACTTGAACAGATGATTCATGAATGGGGGATATTCCTTGACAGGAAGGAGACGCTAGTCAAAGAAGCATAATGAAGACGAGAAATGGAGGAGGCAGTCGCTGAAGGCAGGGCAGCATGAAAGCGAATACGAGAGGCGAGTCTTCGAGAAGAAAAACCGCGAGGAATGCAGTCCGGAGAATGATCCCGGAATGCTGGGAGCAGGAAGTGCCTAGCGAAGAACAGACTTCTTCACACAGGCTTCCGGAGAGAGTTCGGAGGAGGCTTCTTCCGAAAAGAAGATTCGGAAAAGAGAATGCGGAGCTTTGTGCAGCTGAAAGATAAAGTATCTCGCACTCTGGCGGAATACGAGAAACTTCCGAAAGCGTTCCGAGAAGGAAAAAGGCACAGATGTTTGAGCTTGGCGCAAAGAGCATTATCGAACAGCTTCTTCCCGTGAGTCGATAACTTCTGAGAGAGCTTTGAACATATCCCGAGGAGGAGAAAGAAAACTCTTTTGTCAAAGGGTGTGGAAGGAATTTATAGCAGATTCAGAAGATGTTTTCGGACTGCGATATACAGGCGATTGAGGCAGTAGGGCAGAAGTTTCGATCCCGGCACTCCACAATGCCGTTATGACGGAAGAAGAGGAGATGTGGAGGAAGATACCGTAACTGCCGATTTTGCAAAAGGCTATACTCTATCGAGGAAATGTGGTCCGCCACTCCATGGTAAAGGTAAAGAAGTAGGGAAGATCAAAGAATCGATGAAGAAAACCGATGTAAAGAAAAATGCTGTAAAGATGAAGTAGTGTATTAACAGACGAATAAGCTTTTAAAAGAGCTTTTTCCATAAATAAAAGCAAGAAATCAAATTTAGAATAGAAAAGGAGAGTAAGAATATGGGAAAGATTATAGGAATTGACTTTAGGAACAACCAACAGCTGTGTAGCCGTTATGGAAGGAGGAAAGCCCGTTGTTATCCCAAACGCCGAAGGGATGAGAACCACGCCGTCCGTTGTGGCATTTACCAAGACCGGAGAGAGACTTGTGGGAGAACCTGCAAAGAGACAGGCGGTAACCAATGCGGACAGAACCATTTCTTCCATTAAGAGACATATGGGTACCGATTATAAGGTTTCCATTGACGGAAAGGATTATACTCCGCAGGAGATTTCCGCTATGATTCTCCAGAAGTTAAAGACTGATGCGGAGAGTTATTTGGGAGAGAAGGTAACCCAGGCGGTGATTACCGTTCCGGCTTACTTTAACGATGCACAGAGACAGGCAACAAAGGATGCTGGTAAGATTGCCGGACTTTCCGTAGAAAAGAATCATCAACGAGCCGACAGCGGCAGCACTTGCTACGGTCTGGAAGATGAGTCCGAGCAGAAGGTTATGGTTTATGACTTGGGAGGCGGTACCTTCGATGTCTCATCATCGATATCGGTGACGGGGTTATCGAAGTGCTTTCACAAACGGTGATACGCACCTGGCGGTGATGATTATGATGATCGTGCTACCAGCGGCTTTGTCGATGAATTTCAAAGCAGCGGAGGGCGTAGACCTTTCTCAGGATAAGATGGCTTTTACAGCGTTTAAAGGAAGCGGCTGAAAAGGCGAAAGAAGGAGCTTTTCTTCCGCAACGACAACCGATATCAACCTTCCGTTCATTACCGCAACGGCTGAAGGCCCGAAGCATCTTGATATGAAGCTTAGCCGTGCCAAGTTTGAAGAGCTTACTGCAGATTTAACGGAGAGAACCGCGATTCCGGTACAGAACTCTCTTCGTGATGCGGGCTTAACGGCTTCCGAGCTTGGAAAGTGCTTCTTGTCGGCGGTTCCACCAGAATGCCGGTAGCTACAGGAGAAGGTAAAGCAGTTAACCGGAAAAGAGCCTTCCAAGAATCTGAACCCGGATGAGTGTGTGGCTCTCGAGTGCTGCAGTACAGGTGGAAAAGCTTAGCGGAGAAGCAGGAGCAGGCGATGTTCTTCTTCTTGATGTTACTCCGCTTCCCTTTCTATTGAGACCCTTGGCGGCGTGGCAACTCCTCTTATTAAGAGAAATACAACCATCCCGACCAGAGCTTCTCAGGTCTTCTCTACTGCGGCGGACAACCAGACTGCCGTAGACATCAATGTAGTACAGGGTGAGAGAGAGTTTGCAAAGAGACAACAAGAGCCTCGGTCAGTTCAGACTGACGGCATTCTTCCCTGCACAGCGCGGTGTACCGCAGATTGAAGTCACTTCGACATCGATGCGAACGGTATCGTCAATGTTTCCGCTAAGGATAAGGGAACCGGCAAGGAGCAGCATATCACGATTACTTCCGGCTCCAACATGTCCAAGGAGGATATCGATAAGGCTGTTAATGAAGCTGCACAGTTTGAAGCTGCCGACAAGGAAAAGAAGGAAGCTATCGAGGTAAGAAACGGAGCGGATTCTATCGTATTCCAGACCAAGAAGGCTCTTACAGATGTGGGAGATAAGATTTCCGACAGTGAAAAAGCCGGTGTAGAAGCTGACTTAAAGGCTTTGGAAGATGTTCTTTCCGCTAATCCTCTGGAGAGTATTACGAAGGACGGCGCCGAGAAAATCAAAGCAGCGCAGGAGAAACTGATGCAGTCCTCTCAGGCACTCTTCACCAAGGTCTATGAGCAGGCACAGGCAGCCGGCAGCAGGTGCAGGAGCGAAGGGTGGCAGCGCAACATGCCGGACAGAGTGCCGGAAGCGGTAGTGCGGATGACAATGTGGTAGACGGAGACTTTAAGGAAGTTTAATTGAAAAGGATTTCCTGAGCTTCGTTCTGGGGAAGTAAGAAGAACTGTTTCTAGGTATCGATGCTTTCGGTGCCCCACGAAATATTGCTATGATAAGGATTCTCCTTCGGGGGAAAAGAGAATTGGATATGAGTCCCCTTTAGGGGAGAGGAAGAGAAGAGGATACATTAAAATGGCAGAAAAGCGTGATTATTATGAGGTGCTGGGGGTAGAGAAAAATGCCGATGACAGTGCTATAAAGAAGGCGTATCGGCAGCTTGCAAAAAAATACCACCCGGATGCCAATCCCGGAGATGAGACTGCCGCCGCAAAGTTTCGGGAAGCCTCGGAGGCCTATGCGGTTCTGTCTGATCCGGATAAGAGAAAGGCGTATGACACCTACGGCCATGCGGCATTTGATGCCAATTCAGCTGCAGGAGCAAGTTCCGGCTTCGGAGGCTTTTGACTTTCAGCGGAATGGATATGTCGGATATCTTTTCGGAGTTTTTCGGCGGCGGATTCTCCAGTGGAGGTTTCTCAGGAGGAAGAGCTTACGGGCGTCGTGCCAATATGCCGGAAAAGGGCGACAATATTCGCGTAGGAATACGGATTACTTTTGATGAAGCAATAAAAGGGCGTAAAGAAGAATATTAAGATTCGTTATAAGGAGACCTGTAAGACCCTGTAACGGTTCCGGTGCAAAAGCGGGAACGGAGAAGACGACTTGCCCAAGATGTAACGGTGCAGGACAAGTCAGAATGACACAGCAAAGTTTATTCGGTATGATTCAGCAGGTAACGACCTGTCCGGAATGTCACGGAACCGGATCCGTTATCAGGAAAAATGTCCGATTGCAGGGCGCAGGCTATATCAATACCGAAAAAGACGATGGAGATTTCGATTCCGGCAGGAATTGATGACGGACAGGCAATCAGAAGAAGCGGCGGAGAGATCCGGAAGAAACGGAGGACCTAGGGGAGATCTTCTTGTCGAGGTTTCCGTAAGTGACCATCCCTTCTTTAAGAGACAGGGAATCAATATTTATTCCACGGAAGCAATCAGCTTCCCGAAAGCGGCACTTGGCGGTAGCAACGATTGTGAAGACGGTAGACGGACCGGTAGAGCTGAAGATTGCCGCCGGACATGGTCGGAAACACGTCACTGTTTAGGGAAAAGGAGTTCCGTCTTTGCAGAACCTGAATATGCGTGACCACTATGTTACTTTAGTGGTGGAGACACCGAAGAAATTGAATAAGAAGCAAAGGAAGCTGAACAGTGCTGAGAGCTGTGAGAAACAGTGAATAAACAGTGGAATAGCTAAAAGTTTGCTGAAATGGATTGTATTTGGACGTCTGATTTTGTAAGAGGAAGAGAGAAGGGATAAACGGATGCTCTTTCCTCTTATTTTGAAAATAAATTGTTATTTTTCTCTAAACGAATTGTTTGACGATACTTATTATATAAGTTTCTATCATGTCGATATAGATAAGTGGAGTAAATGAATCAAGATGAAGGAGGAAAAGATGGACAAGAACCCGATATTACAATGGATATTCATTCCGATTCTTGTTTTTAGGGAAGATGAAGAAAAGGCAGAAGGAAATGAAGGTAGAGGGAGTAGAAAGGATGAAGAGTAAAGTCTTGCAGGAAGAATTTGCACTTCTTGTGCTTGCTATGGTTTTTGGTTTTCGCCCTCATGAATATTTCTCGCTGCCACAGGCACGTTCATTTGAAACACTAATATGAGGATTATCTTAAAATCGACTACTTTAAATGTGGAAAGAGGAAGAAAACCATTACCCTTGCTGAAAATACTGCAAAGAGCGATAGAAGATCATTTGGAAGAAATGTATACGTGAAAGATATGAGATAGTCCTACGAAGCAGAGTCTCTAAAAGATTCCCTTCGTCTTACTCCATCGCGCATTTGAAGAAAAATATGCTTGGATTCTGGTGGGAAATGATTCATGCGATGATCATATCATGGAGCGGGAGTATTCTTTGAACCGAATGCTTTTTCAGAATGATCTGCCGGAATATGCCATGTATTTGGGGAGGATAACGGCGATGAAAACAAACGCTGCAAGTTTAGATTATAAATTTATGGAAACGGTGCGGAAGAATACTATACCAAAGTTTTCATGGAAAAGAGAGTCATGTAGTGGATCCTTTTCGTATCCAGTATAAACAGGGAGACGATTTTTGTTCTGGTTAGTTCTATCTTCATCAGGATGAGTTTAAGGAGCTGTTGTAGTGACTTAAACATTACGATGTTTAATACGCTCGAAGGATGATTCCGGAGAGCAGGCGAAGACCTTCTTTGATGTTCTGAACCATGACGGAAAAATGGTATACAGCTCGAATCCTGAGGCAATGGAAAAAATATTTCCGAATATGTTTGGAGAAGAGAATTTTAATACAGAATTCAAAGTAGTTTTGATAAGCTGAGACTTTTCCAGTAAAAGATAAGTCAGAGTTCGCTATTTTTCCGCTTAGTATTTCCGGGACGACATGGTATGTTCAGTCGGCAATGAGTATGGACGGTATAATGGTGGAAAAATCAGGTTATCTTTACGTTGATTTTGCGGGAAGCGTTATCTTTGTGTTGATACAGCTCAGTTATTTTTATCACGATGAGAAAATCTCTGAAGCCTCTTTGAAAGCTGGCAACTAGAAAGTGATAAAATTGCAAAACGGAACTTTGATATTTCTATCCTATCCCTATCAGGATGAAATCGTCGTCGATGCAGAGCTTTCATTATTGTCAAAGCGTCTGACTTATGTGGTCAGCGACAGACAAAGCTCGCGCATTTTCAAGGGAGACTTTGGGAGGAAATGAAGGAAGACGAAATTATCAGGGATTTTCCCGATTCTGCTTTCACAAGAGATTTCAAAAGCCTGAACAGCACTAAAAGGATGTTCAGGATCTTCTTCATGAAGTAAGCAACAGTGCAGGACAAGTGAGTGCTATGGCACAGAACTTTCCGACGGAACGGCAAAAGCAGGCTTCCTCTATTTCGGGGACTCATCCGATACCATGGAGGGCATTGCTGAAGCAAATCACCATACGGCAAAGCAGGCGGAGAAGGCTCAAAAACTTGGAGTACTCAGTGGATCTCATGTAGAAACCAGTAATCAAAAATGACGGATATGCAGAGCGCCATGGAAGAGATTACGGAAAAAACCAAGGAAATCGTAAGATTATTAAGACCATTGACGACATTGCTTCCAAACCAATATTTTTCCCTGAATGCAGCGATTGAGGCGGCAAGAGCGGGAGAAGCGGGAAAAGGTTTTGCGGTAGTTGCCGATGATGGGAAATCGGCCAAGAAATCCCTAGGAAGCGGCACAAAATCATCTTCTTGATTGAGGAGACTATTGAGCGGTACAAAAGGGAGCGAGGTTCACGGAGGAGACAGCGGAGGCCTTGCATTCCGTGTCCGACAGTACGAATCAGGTTAATGATTTGATTCTGGAAATTTCGAGAGCTTCGGAGGAAGAGTCTGAAGGAATCAGCAGGATTAGTGAAGGAATTCAGAGATTTTGCTGGTGGTACAGGATAACTCCGCAACCGCGGAGGAGAGTGCCGCAACTTCCGGAGAATTGTCTACGCAGGCTAATTTCATGAACGATCTTGTGGAAAAATTCAGATTGAGATAAGAGAAAAATGCGGTAAAGAGAAGGGGCATAGACGGAACCTCTTCTCTTTTTTTCGAAGCCCGTTGCGTAAAGACTGCACTTTGCTAAAGAGTATCGCCTGGGTGGCAGTAATGTCCCAATAGCTTCAAAGAGACACAAGGATTTTTGAGATTGTGACTAAGGACTTTTCTTAAAAGAAATATGTATAATAAAGAGCGTTGGAAGAGTATTAAAGAAAGAAGGAGAAGAATATGGCAAATTTGGATTTAACAAAGTATGGCATTACAGGAACAACGGAAATCGTACATAATCCCTCTTATGAAACCTTATTCAAAGAGGAGACGGCGGATTCGTTAGAGGGGCTATGAAGGGTAGAGTCAGTGAATTAGGTGCAGTAAATGTAATGACGGAATTTATACCGGACGTTCTCCCAAGGATAAATATATCGTAATGGATAAGAATTCCAAGGACACCGTTTGGTGGACCAGTGAAGAGTATCCGAATGATAACCATCCCGCATCGGAAGAGGCATGGGCTTATTGTAAAGAGCTCGCGAAAAAGGAGCTTTCCAATAAGCGTCTTTTTCGTAGTGGATGCTTTCGCGGTGCAAACAAAGATACCAGAATGGCAGTTCGTTTCATCGTGGAGGTAGCTTGCAGGCACACTTTGTGACTAATATGTTCATTAAGCCGTCCAAAGAGGAGTTAGAAAACTTTGAGCCGGACTTTATCGTATATAACGCTTCCAAGGCAAAGGTAGAGAACTATAAGGAGCTTGGACTGCACTCCGAGACTGCCGTGATGTTTAATATCACGAGTAGGGAGCAGATTATCCTGAATACCTGGTATGGCGGAGAAAATGAAGAAGGGATGTTCTCCATGATGAACTACTATCTGCCGCTTAAAGGATTGCTTCCATGCACTGTTCTGCCAATACCGATTTGAACGGAAAGCACATCGTTATTTTCTTCGGCCTCCGGAACAGGAAAGACAACTCTTTCCACCGATCCGAAGAGACTCTTAATCGGAGATGACGAGCACGGCTGGGATGATAACGGGTATTCAACTTTGAAGGCGGATGCTATGCCAGGTCATTAACCTGGATAGGATTCCGAGCCGGATATTTACCGTGCGATTAGAAGGATGTCTTTTAGAGAACGTAACCGTAGATGCAAACGGAAAGATTGATTTTAAGGATGGAAGCACTACGGAGAATACTCGTGTGTCCTATCCGATTAACCATATTGAGAAGATTGTACGCCCTGTTTCTGCAGCTCCTGATGCGGAAAAATGTTATTTTCCTTTCTGCAGATAAGCTTTCGGTGTTCTGCCTGATTTCCATCCTCACCCGGAGCAGACAGAGTACTACTTCCTTTCCGGCTTTACTGCTAGCTTGCCGGAACGGAGAGAGGCATTACCGAGCCGACACCGACCTTCTCCGCTTGTTTCGGACAGGCATTCCTCGAGCTTCCTCCCACAAAGTATGCTGAGGAGCTCGTTAAGAAGATGAAGAAGACCGGCGCTAAGGCATACCTTGTAAACACAGGTTGGAACGGTTCCGGAAAGAGAATTTCCATTAAGGATACCAGAGGAATCATCGATGCTATCTTAAACGGCGATGTAGCAAAGGCGGAGACCAAGAACATTCCGTTCTTTGATTTTGAAGTTCCGACCGCACTTCCGGTGTAGACCCGAAGATTCTGGATCCGAGAGATACTCTATAGCGATGTTTAAAGAGTGGGAAGACAAGGCAAAGGATCTTGCAGGAAGATTTGTGAAGAACTTTAAGAAGTATGAGAATTCCGAGCTTGGCAAGAGTTTAAAGAATGCCGGCCCGAAGTGCTAAACCTCATTTTGAGAAAATACTGCTGATTTGTACAGAGGAAATGGATGAGATAGGAGACTGTCTTGTCCATTTCTTTTTATGCTAAGCAAGTATCTGAGATGAAGTTTATGACAGCACGCTTTAGCGAGTATGCTATGCTGTATCTCGCTCATAACATGGGAGGTTTCTTTGCGAAAATTTGTAGATATTCTTAATACGACTTTTTCCGTCTGAAGAAGCTTTTGCTATAATGCAGGAAGAAATGCAAGGGAGGAAAGAAATTGGACAGTAGAAAAAGACGTACAGCCAGGAGCCGCAGTTTTAGCAGAGAAAAAGAAGATTTTCCAATTTGGATATTCCGCTAGAAGAAATGAGAAGAATAGGGAAAGTTGATGGAAAAGGATATAGAGGAAAAAGAGGTATCAAGAAGAGGGGATTTATCCTGCGCTAAGAAGAGGAAAGAGGAGGAAGACGCCGTCTGGAGGTCCTGATTTTTGTTCTTAGTCAGTATTTTCTTCTTTGGCGCTATTTCCCTTATTTTGGAAAGAAATACCGTACAATTGCCATCTTCGGTTTAGACAGTCGAGACGGAAACAAAGAGGCGGGGCTCTTTTCCGATGTCATTATGATAGCGAGTATCAATAAGCGAAGTGAGAAATTAAATTGTGTTCCGTTTATCGTGATACGTATTCCGAGGTGGACGGAAACGGAACTTACCATAAGATGAATGAAGCCTATTTTTCTGGAGGACATAAACAGAAGATAGCAGCGTTGGAGCGGGAATCTGGATCTTCACATTGATGATTACGTGAGCTTCACCTGGGCTTCCGTAGCAAAGGGGATTTCGCGCTTGGGGAGTGGATTTGGAGTCTCGATGCGGAGTTTTTACTATATCAATGTTTTATCACGGAAACGGTCGAGTCTACCGGTATTCCTGCGTCATCTTACCCATGCAGGGGAAAATTATCTGACGGTATCCAGGCTGTAGCTCTGTGAAGACTTCGTCCATGGATACGGACTTTAATCGAACGAGACAAAGAAAGGTTTTGACTTTGGCTATGGATAGGCAAAAAGCCGGGCCGTGAAAATGATTTCTCTGCCACGCAGGTTTTACTGGAGATATCGACCAGCATGAATATGGCGGATTTTACGAATCTCGCAAGTCAGCTGGGACGTCGTATCTTGGGGAAACGTCGGACTTTGCCAGAACTACGATGAAGCTTAAGAAAATGGATGTGGTTATTCCGCAACACTGAATCGAATGTAGTCAGTCTCCATGACTTTCTTTATGGAGAAAAGAATTATCAAGCTTCCAATACGGTAAAGAAGATCAGTGAGCACATTAAAGAAGTTTCCGGTGTGACAAAGCCGATGGAAAACGCGGAAGAACGGGAACGGGTGAGGAAGTATAAGAAAGAAGGATAAAAGAAGGAAGGAAAGTCTGAACAAAACAAGGAGAAGGAAAGCGTAAAACGACGAAAGAGGAGAAAAGACGGAGGAAGACAGCTCCATAAAAAGAGTACGGAAGAAGACTGAGTCTTTCATAGAGACAAAAGAAAGACCTGGAGAAAGAGTACTGAAAAGCAAAAGTAAAGAAGAGAGAAAAGAAACTGAAAAAGAAAGTATTGAAGGACCGAGCGGAGATTGGAAAAATCCTGGCGGCTCTTTAGAGGAAAAATGAAGAAAACTTGACAAGAAAAGAAAGTTTTTGTATTATTTTTGAGTCGCCTTTTAGGCGCGATTCAGTTTAGCTATCGCCAAACGGTAAGGCAACGGACTCTGACTCCGTCATTTCAAGGTTCGAACTTTAGTAGTTCTGCGAAAACTCCCTTTAAGGGAGTCTGCGTTTTATCGGAGGATACTGAGACTGAAAATTAAAAATTAAAAATATATAGTTAAAAACATAAAATTACTAAATCTATTCACTTAATTACAAACTAATTAGTAAATTGTTCCCTGGGTCTGTTATACTTGATACATAAGAAAGAGATAGCTAGTTGGCGAAAGCGGAAACCGTAGGCGAAAGAGTAAGCAAGTAAAACAGTAAGAAAGTAAGAAAGTAAAGAAAGTAAGAAAAGTAAGAAAGTAAGAAAGTAAGAAAAGTAAGCAATGAGCAAGATTCATTTTTTGCATAAATAGGATTTACACTGCCATGGAAGGCCATTCTATATTCCTCAAAAGGGGTGAACGGTCCGATGCAGAAGTATTCTTTGTAACTATTGGTCTGACAACAATGTACTTTTATTTCGAAAAGAGCTGCAGTGCTGCAGCTCTATTCGTAAATAGCTAAGGTGAAGTGATTACTAAGTATTCGTTACCTCGTTCTTTATTCTTTACTTCTCTGATTTTCTTCTTTAAAGACTTTTGATCTTCTAGAGACTTTTTGACAAAGGGAAAGGCCGGCTCATCCGCAATCAAAGTGACATTCGGATGGAAATTGCAGGATGGATGCGGAACGGACGGTGACAGGACCTTCCAAGACCTTTTCAAGAATAGATACCTTTATCTTTTCCGGAAACGAGCAGGAGAATCTTTTCTGCATGCATGATAGTGCCGATACCCATGGTATAAGCTTCTGTCGGAACATCTTCTTTTTGGAAAAGAAGCGTTGATTGGCATTGATGGTTTCTTCCGTTAATTTCAGCCACAGTGTGTCTTTGCGGGAAGATATCACTTGGTTCGTTAAAACCGATATGTCCGTCGTGCCCCAAAACCGAGAATCTGTAATGGATACCGCCCTAAGCTTTGAATCAGCTTCTCATAGCTGCAGGCTTCTTTTTCATCGCTTAGTTTACCGTCAGGAACAGGTATTTTCTTTTTGATATTGACATGATTAAAAGCTCTTCATTCATAAAATAACGGTAGCTGTGGGAATCTTCAGGGAGAGCTCTGTACTCGTCCAAGTTTACGGAACGAACGGAAGAGAAGTCCAGTCTACCTCCTGATAAAGATCTCTTTAGTACCTGATAGGTTCCGACGGGGGTGGACCCGCTGCCAGCCCCAAAACGGGGGATTCTTTTGTACGATTTCCGCAGCGACGAGCATAGCCGCTTTTTACTTAGAGTACTGTAATCCTTTTACCTTTATGATTTGCATCATGCTTTCTCCTGTGAACTTTCGCGCTTTGCTATATTTTCATTTAAAAATGCAGTTTCCTGCCGAAATTCCTGTCTGCATTTCCTGTCTATAGTAGCAAAAAGCAAGAAAAAGTACAAGAACTCGCAATATGGTAAAGAAGAGAATTTATGCTATACTATAGAACACGATTTTTAGAGGAGGTTATAAGAGTGTTTAGGAACAGACGAATAGCAATCCAGTGAATACAAATCAAGCGAATAGCAATCCGGCGAATACCAAAACGACAAGTCCAAAACAAGGGAGCCAGAATAGGATAAAGGAAGAGAAATCCTTCCGCTTCTATTTTCCGTGTTCATGCTGGGAATATTTTGCTTTTCTCTGCTTTACCCACTGCTTCAGTCCGGGCTTAAATCTTACTTTCGCAGGCGGAGACGGATGGATCAGGAAGGAGGATGGTTGGTACTATGTCTTCCTTCCGAGGAGGCGCATTACAGCGGTTGGATACAGGCGGAATTCCCGAGAGGTGGTATTATCTTCTGATGGCAAGATGCGACAGGCTGGATCTTTTGGAAGGAAAATGGTATTTTTACATGCCGACGGAGCCATGGCGGAGAAACAGTGGATCGGGAATTTCTATGTGGGAGAGGACGGAGCTGCATTTATCGATAAAAGAATCTCCGGACGGCTGGAAACTTTCGGAAATGGATCCTATCTACTGAAGGAAAGCCGACAGAGGAGTTAAACGAGAAGACGGCAAGGTACATCTAGGTCTTTAAGCGAACATCCGGATGCTCCGTGCAATCTTTGACAGTCCGGGTCAGCTGGTACTGGAGAAACGAAACGCTTATCCGTTTATTATTTTTAAGAAAAATGAGCCTTTATAGATCCGAAAACTCGAACTGCTTTATGAAGGGATGTTGGTTTTTCACCAAAAATGCCGTTTTGGCATATTTTGACGGAAAAGAGATGAAGCAGATTCATCCTATGGATCTTATGCAAAAATTATTATTTTGCGGCAAAAAGTTTTTTATTGATCCCGCAGGCTTTATCACTTATGTAGCAGGAGAAGAACGATGACTTTACAGCAACTGCGGCAGATTATTCAGGTAGCCGACTCGGGGTCCATTAACGAAGCGGCAAAGCGGCTTTTATTACGCAACCCAGTTTGAGTGCAACGATTAAAAACGGTGGAAAAGAGGTGGGGATTGCCATTTTTGCCTCGTTCAAACTGGGGGATAGTATCCACACCGGAGGGGATGAGTTTTGTGCTATGCCCGTCAGGTTTCTGAGCAGTATCAGTTGATGGAAGATAAGTACCTGACGGGGACAGCTTATAAAAAGAAATTTGGTGTTTCCATGCAACATTACACCTTTGCAGTAGAAGCTTTTATCCATCTTCTTCGGCAGTACGAGAAGGACAATCTCTATGAATTCTCTATTTTTGAGGGAGGACCATGGATGTTATCGAGAACGTACGTAAGCAAGTTAGCGAGCTCGGGATTATTTATGAAAATGATTTCAATGAAAAAGTAATTAGGAAAAATTCTTAGAGAGGGAGATCTGGAGTTTATTCCTCTTTTTTTCCTGTGATATCTATGTTTTTATGGCAAAAACTCAAACCTTTTGGCCAAGAAGAAACTGATTCGGATGAAAGACCTTATGGAGTATCCCTGCTGCAGTTTTGACCAGGAGAACGAAATTCTTCTATTTTGCGGAAGAGGTACTCTAGTACTTATTCCTCACAAGAAATTAATTACACAATGATCGTGCCACTATTTTTAAATCTTATGGTAGGATTAACGGCTATACACTTTGTTCCGGAATCATTTGTCAGAACTGAACGGTCCGGAGTATATTGCGATTCCCTTGGATACTGAGGAAAGTATGCGGATTGGGTACATCAAACATAAAAATGCGTCTTCTGAGCTTGGAAAGAAGTATGTGAAGAACTGAAAAAGTATGAGAAGCAACAGTCCGGACCCATTAGTGCTGGAGTGTGATTTTAGAGTATCCCTTTAAAAACTTGCGTTAGCTTCCTGATAACGTGTATTGCATTTTTGTATAGGTGATTTTTTAAAAATATTGGATTGGAGAATTATGACTTTGTTTTTTATTGTACCGATACTTATCCTCTTACAGTGGAGGACCAATATTCCGTTTCTTGACCAAATGCTGGAAAAGCTGTCGAGCTTAGTGGCGGAAGAGAAGAAGTTGTACTGCTTATGCTGTTTATTCTTCTCGTTCTATTCCTTCTTTTTATAAGAGGCGTGATACGGAAAAGAAAACAAAAAGAAGCGTTACAGTATCATATTGAGGAAAAGGATCGCTATCATATCAGTATGGAGAAAAAGGACTTGGGGAAGCTGGTATCGCTTTTGATAGAAGGGCTCGGCGGTAAAGACAATATCCTGTCTGTACGCTTTGATGCAAAGAAACTGAAAGTCAAGATTAAAGAGTATGCCTTGGTTCAGGAGAATATTCTTCGCATGGCGGGCTTTCCCGGTGTTGTGCGCCCCAGTAAGGACGAAGTTCACCTTCTCATCGGAGATGAGGCGGGGGAACTTTATGAGGCTTTTACAGAATTTGAATCTATAAATATAAATCTATAAATATAAAACTATAAATATAGATCTATAAATTTATATTGGACATTTTACGCATGAACCGTACGGCATCCTGTTAAAAGAGCTTTCTGTATGCTATAACATTACCTTACAAGCGGAAAGAGTTATGGATAGGAGGGGAAATGAAAAAGAGTTATGAAATCGATATGACGAAGGGAAGTATTTTCCCTAAAATCGTCAGTTTCAGCTTTCCCCTTATGCTCACCGGGATGTTGCAGCTTTAATTCTGCGGATGTCATTGTGGTAGGGCGCTTTGTCGGACACAAGGCGATGGCGGCTGTCGGTTCTACCGGAACGGTTGTGTATCTCCTCGTGAATCTTTTCCTTGGGCTTGCCATGGGAGTCAACGTTTGCATTGCACAAAGCGTAGGTGCCGGAAAACAAAAGGACACGGAAGAAGTATTATCTACGGCATTTTGCGCGGCAATTTTATCCGGAGTTCTCGTTTTTGTTCTGGGAAATTGCATCATACGTCCCATGCTTATTCTGATTGCCATTCCCGATGATGTGTTTCAAAATGCGGAAATTTACCTGCGCTATTATTTTTTTCGGTGTACCTTTTTGATTCTTTATGATTTTTCTTGCGGCTATTTTTTTCGGGCAGTGGGGATACCAAAAGACCCCTTTACACACAGATTGCTGCAGGAGTCATCAATGTTCTTCTCAATCTTTTTTTTGTCATAGAACTAGGTTTGGGGTAAAGGGCGTGGCCATTGCCACCAGCATATCCGAAAGCTTTTTCCGCTTTGGTTCTCTTTGTTCTTCTTTTTAAAGGAAGAGGGGATGTTGAAGCTGAGGCTGAATCAGCTTCGATTTATCCGGAAAAAGCTTTTATTGGATTTTTCAACTGGGAATTCCGGCAGGCGTACAGGAATGCTCTTTTTCCATTTCCAACCTGAGCATTCAGTCCGCTGTAAACTCCTTCGGATCTATTGCTATGGCAGGGAGCCACTGTTGCCGGAAAATATCGAGAGGCTTTTGTCTATATTGCGATGAATTCCGTATCGCAGGAATGCTTTCCTTTACCAGTCAAAAATCTGGGTGCGAAACAGTATAAGAGAATCAATGCTATTTTAAAAGAACTGTATCTTGGCGCTCGGAATAATTGCCGTAATCAGTAATATTCTGGTTTTTATTTTCTAAAAGTCTTGCAGGACTCTTTACCAATTCGGAAGAAGTGGTGCTTTTGCGAGAGAAAGGATGTTTATCATCATATGCCCTACTGCATTTTCGGACTGATGGACATCCTTGTGGGGGATTAAGAGGATTCGGTTACAGTTTCCAGCCGATGCTTATCAGCTTAATCGGCATTTGCTTTACCAGAGTTTTTTATGTCCTGGTACTTTTCCCGCTTCCGGCTTTTCACGGACTGAAGCAGCTTTATTTCAGTTATCCGGTGACTTGGGTGATTACCGTAAGTTGCCTTTTGGGTTTTATATAAAAGGTACGGAATACTTTTCCGAATACCAATGAAGAAGGAGTAGCATGAGAAATTTAACTTATTAACGGACTTTTATGAACTGACGATGATGCAGGGATATTTTAAGAGCGGCAAAGCACAGGAAAGGGTGATTTTTGATATGTTTTATCGTAAAAACCCTCAGGAAACGGCTTTTCTATCTGCTGTGGTCTTGAGACGGTGGTGAGTATGTTCGAAATTTAAACTTCAATGAAGAAGACATTGATTATCTCGTGAAGCTTGAAAGTTTTTGATGAGGATTTCATTGACTATCTTCGCGGTTTCCATTTTTACGGGGGATATTTATGCCATTTTGGAAGGAACGGTAGTGTTCCTGAGAGAGCCTCTTGTTAAGGTGATTGCGCCCGTTATTGAAGCTCAGCTTATTGAAACCGCCTTACTGAACATGATTAATCACCAGTCTCTTATCGCGACAAAAGCAAGTCGAGTCGTGCATGCCGCGGCAGGGACTCGGTCATGGAGTTCGGACTCGAGGAGAGCACAGGGACCGGATGCCCGGGATTTACGGGGCAAGGGCGGCGATTATTGCGGGCTGCATAGGAACCTCCAATGTGTTTGCCGGAAAGAAGTTCGGCGTCCCGGTAATGGGAACACATGCGCATTCTGGATTATGTCTTTCCGGACGGAATTGGAAGCCTTTATCACCTACGGAAGACTCTATCCGGAAAGTTGCATTCTTTTTGGTAGATACTTATGACACCCTAAAGAGCGGTGTGAAAATGCCATCTGCTGTTTTGATACCCTAAAGGCGTGAAGGGATTGTTAAAACGTTATGGAATCCGCATGGACTCGGGGGACTCTGGCATTATCTTTCCAAGAAGGCGAAAAATGCTGGATGAAGCGGGATATACGGATGCCATTATTTCCGCGTCCAATGATCTTGATGAAGACTTAATCAGCTCCTTAAAACTGCAGGGAGCAACAATCAATTCCTGGGGGGTCGGTACGAAGCTCATCACCTCCGAAAATCAACCCAGTTTCGGCGGAGTCTATAAGCTTGCGGCGATTATGGGAGAGAATGGGGAATGGATTCCCAAAATAAAGATTTCGAAAAATTCCGAGAAGATTACGAATCCCGGAGACAAAGCAGGTTTATCGCATTGTTCAGAAAGAGAGCGGAAAAGTTTTTTGCGATTACATCTGCCTGCTGATGAGGTATTTTCCGAGGAAGAGGACTTGACTCTTTTTGATCCGGTGGAAACTTGGAAGAAGAGTACCTTGGAAGGCGGAAGCTATACGATGGAGCCCCTGCTCAAGCCTATTTTCGAGGGAGGAAAGCTGGTATACAGCTGCCCGAGTGTAGAGGAAATTACAAAGCATGCCAAAGAGGAACTGAATAGACTCTGGGATGAGGTAAGTGACTTAAAATCCGCATAATGTGCATGTGGATTTATCGGATAAGCTATATCGATATGAAGATTAAGCTTTTTAAATGAGTATAGATAGACGGTATTTAAATCAGCATAGAGCTTTAGAAGAATAAGGGGCCGTGAAAATCAAAATAGTTTACAATATAGGTCTCGAACTTGAGGCACGCTTTCGCTAGCTTCGCCACGTATCGGATACTAAGCTGAAAAACTGCGTTTCTTGTTTTTCGCAAGTACCGACGGCCCAGATACCTCTGCATTCAGACCTATATTGCAAAGAATTCTTTATTATATTGATTTTTACAGCCCCTCATTGCTGTGGAATGCATCTTAGGATTTCTTGCTTTATAGGTTCTAAATTATTATAATAGGACGGATAATGCTTAATGAAGGAGTGAATCATGTTTAAAAAGTAGATACCAATATGAACTTTGTGGAAAGGGAGAGGAAGTCGAGGAGTTTTGGAAAAGGGAAGATATTTTCGAAAATCTATCGAGGAGCATATGGGCGATCAGTCCTCATGTCTTCTATGACGGTCCTCCCACTGCAAACGGAAAACCGCATATCGGTCATGTGGAGACCAGAGCATTTGAGGACATGATTCCCCGTTACCATGCCATGAAGGGAAATATGGTTCTGAGAAAAAGCAGGCTGGGATACCACGGTCTTCCGGTAGAGCTGAAATCGAGAAGGAAATCGGCATCAACGGGAAAGAGCAGATTGAGGGCCTACGGTGTCGCTCCTTTCATTGATTTATGTAAGAAAAATGTTTGGAAAGTACATGGGAATGTGGGAGGATTTCTCCTACAAGGTAGGCTTCGGGCAGATATGGAGAACCCTATGTCACCTATCATGATGACTTTATTGAGTCGGAGTGGTGGGGCCTTAAAGGAGATTTGGAAGAAGAAGCTCTTGTACAAGGGCTTTAAGGTTGTAGCCCTACTGTCCCCTGTTGCGGAACTCCGCTTTCCTCCCATGAGGTAGCGCAGGGTTATAAGGAGCTTACAGAGCGTTCCGCTGTAGTACGCTTTAAAAATCAAAGGGTGAAGAGGCTATTTCCTCGCTTGGACAACGACGCCTTGGACGCTTCCTTCGAATGTAGCGCTCTGCGTGCATCCCGACCTTGACTATGCGAAGGTGAAGGCAGCAGACGGCAACTCTATATCTTAGCGGTAGCGCGACTTGACGCAGTGCTTTCCGGCTTTGCCAAAGAAGGAGAGGAAGCCTACTCCGTTTTGGAAACCTGTAAGGGGAAAGACCTTGTAGGACTTCGTTATGAGCCGCTTTACGCCGGTGCGGAGAAGGAAGCGGAGAAGCAGCATAAAAAGGCTTGCATAGTGGTTTCCGATTACTATGTCAGTGCAGATGACGGTACCGGTATCGTGCATATTGCTCCGGCCTTCGGTGAAGACGACGGTCGTATCGGAAGAGAGAATGACCTCGCTCTCGTGAAGTTCGTGGACAGCGAAGGAAAGCTCACCGAGGAAACCCCTTTCTTCGGTATGCGTTGTAAGCCGACGGAGAAGGAGGTGGAAGAGGGGGCAATCAGTGCTGATCCCGAGGTGCTAAAGGATCTGGATAAGAGAGGCTTGCTTTTTGATGCGCCGAAGATGACACACAGCTACCCGCACTGCTGGCGTTGCGGAACACCGCTCATTTACTATGCAAGAGAGAGCTGGTTTATCAAGATGTCCGCGGTAAAAGACGAATTGGTAGCCAATAACAATACGGTAAACTGGATTCCGGAGTCTATCGGAAAGGGAAGATTCGGCGACTGGATTGAGAACGTACAGGACTGGAGCCTTTCCCGTGACCGTTACTGGGGAACTCCGCTAAATATCTGGGAGTGTGAAGGCTGCGGACACCAGGACGCAGTAGGTTCCATTTCCGAATTACAGGAAAGAGCGGAGAATTATCAGGAAGTTTTAAGTAAGCTGAAGGCGGAGGGTGATAAGGGCTATTCCTCCGACTATGTAGGCTATGAGCATATTGAACTGCATAAGCCCTATGTAGATATGTGTACGATTCCTTGCCCGCACTGCGGAAAAGAATATGAAGAGAGTACCGGAAGTCATCGACTGCTGGTTTGATAGCGGCGCCATGCCTTATGCGCAGCACCATTATCCCTTTGAAAACAAGGAGCTCTTCGAGTCCCAATCCCCGGCGCAGTTTATTTGTGAGGCGGTAGACCAGACCAGAGGTTGGTTCTATTCTCTACTTGCGGAGTCTACCTACTGTTCCACAAGGCTCCTTTTGAAAATGTTCTTGTTCTCGGCCATGTGCAGGACGAAAACGGGCAAAAAGATGAGTAAATCAAAGGGTAATGCCGTAGACCTGATGGAGGCTTTTACAGAAGCATGGTGCCGATAGCGATTCGCTGGTTCTTCTATACGAACTCTGCGCCCTGGCTTCCGAACCGTTTCCATGACGGAGCCGTAGTGGAGGGACGAGAAAGTTCCTTTCCACCCTTTTGGAACAGCTATGCTTTCTTTGTTTTATATGCGAATATCGATGATTTTGATCCGACAAAATACAGCTTGCACTATGAGAGTCTGTCTCCGATGGATAAGTGGCTTTCAGTAAGTTGAATACCCTGATTGCTACAGTAGACGGCAATTTGGCACAGTTTAAGATTCCGGAGGCGGCCAATGCTCTTGAGGAGTTCTGTGATGAGTTGTCCAACTGGTATGTAAGACGTTCCAGAGAGCGTTTCTGGGCAAAAGGGCATGGAAGAGGATAAGGTCAACGCCTATATGACGCTTTTATGAAACACTCGGTGACTTTGCAAAAGCTTGCGGCACCGCTTGCACCCTTTATTACGGAATCCATCTATCGTAACCTTTGTTTGCTCCGTGGATGCATCGGCACCAAAGTCGGTACATCTCTGCACCTATCCTGTTTCGAATCCTGCTATATCATCAGGATTTGGAGGAAAATATGGACGAAGTGCTGGCTCTTGTAAAGCTTTGGAAGAGCAGCGAGAAAAAGGCGCAGGTAAAGAACCGTCAGCCGCTTTCCGTAATGTATATTTCCGGCGGAAAAGCGCCGGAAAAACAGTATGAGAGCATTGTGCGGAAGAGCTTAATGTAAAGTCCATTGAATTTAAGGGAAGACTTATCCGATTTTACCGCCTATATCTTTTAAACCGCAGTTAAAGACGGTAGGACCGAAGTACGGTAAGCATTTACAGGAAATTCGTACTTATCTTTCAGAGCTGGACAGTAAGACGGGAGTCAAGGCTCTCGAAGAAGGAGCTATCCGTTTTACGACTAAGGACGGTACTGCAGTAGAGCTTTCCAGAGAGGATTTACTGATTGAGTCCACGAAGAAGGACGGCTTTTATCACGGAAGAAGACGGAAAATACACTGTAGTACTCGATACAAACTTAAGCGAAGAGCTGAAGGAAGAGGGCTTTAAGAGAAATTATTTCAGGTACAAACCATGAGAAAGGAAGCCGGCTTCGAGGTTATGGATCGTATTCATCTCTCTGCGAAGGGCAACGAAAAAGCTTTATTGCCCTTATGCGGAAATATGAGAAAGAACTTTCCGGAACGGTTCTTGCGGATGCACTTTGTTTTGGAGAATTAAAAGGGCTATTCCAGGGATTGGGATATCAATGGAGAAGAGTTAAGCCTCTCCGTAGAAAAAGCGGTAAACGTTCTTTACCGGATTATGGATTTTTGTTCATAACGAGTATCGTGCGGAAAGCGTGCGATATCTCGTTATGAACAAGTGGTTGAGGCGAAACTGAGGCATCTTGTTGCAAGCATGCATAGAAAAAAATAGTTCGAAAGAGTAGGGGGACAATCTAAGGAGGAGAAATGCAAAAGTTTGATAAAGCCATGTTAAAAAGGAAATTGAAAACAATGCCAGAAAGCTTTTTCAGACGAGAGCTTACGGAATTAAATGAGAAAGAAGCTTTTCATGCAGTAGCGGCGGCAATCCAAAATCAAATTATTGACGATTGGATTCTTACCACAAAACGTGCGGAAGAGGAAGATCGGAAGAGGGTCTACTATCTTTCCATGGAGTTTTTGATGGGAAGAGCACTCGGGAACAATATCCTGAATCTTTCCGCACATGAAGAAATCAAGGAAGTGCTTTGAGGAGCTCGGCCTGAATTTGTCCGCTCTGGAAGATGCCGAGCCGGACTGGGCTCTTGGAAACGGAGGCCTCGGAAGACTGGCTGCCTGCTTCTTGGATAGTCTTGCCACTCTTGGATACTGGGCATGCGGTTGCGGTATCCGGTATAGCACGGCTTCTTTAAGCAGGAAATCGTAGACGGATACCAGAAGAAAGTAGCGGATGACTGGTTAAAGGATGGAAATCCCTTTGAAATCCGTAGAGCGGAGCTTGCCAAGGAAGTGCGATTCGGCGGTTGGGTAGAAACCGTGCAGGAGCCGGACGGAAGACTTCGTTTCGTGCATAAGGGCTATCAGTCCGTGAAGCCATTCCATGACACCCCGTTGGGGCTACAACAATCATATCGTGGATACTCTTTCGCGCATGGGATGCCAAGGCAAAGGAAACATTCAGTCTCGATGAGTTTGATAAGGAAACTATCAAAAAGCGGTAGAATCCGCCAATATGGCAAGAAATATTGTGGAAGTGCTTTATCCGAACGACAATCATTATGCAGGTAAGGAATTAAGACTTCGTCAGCAGTATTTTTATTTCCGCGTCAGTCCAGACTGCGGTGGATTCCTATGTGAAAAAGCACGATGGTGATGTCAAGCATCTTGCGGATAAGGTTGCCTTTCAGTTAAATGACACCCATCCCACTGTAGCGGTTGCGGAGCTTATGCGCGTCCTTATGGACGATTATCATCTGGCATGGGATGAGGCATGGGAGATTACCGTAAATACCTGCGCTCACACGAACCATACCATCATGGCGGAGGCTCTTGAAAAGTGGCCTATCGAGCTCTCCTCGAAGCTCCTTCCCCGTATTTATCAAATCGTGGAAGAAATCAATCGTCGTTTTTGAGAAGAAGTCAGAAGAAAATATCCGGATCAGGCAGAGGCTAAAATTGCGAAAATGGCAATCGTCTCACGACGGACAGGTTAAGATGGCGCACCTTGCGATTATAGGAGGACATGCGGTAAACGGTGTTGCCGCCCTCCATACGGAGATTCTGGAAAAGCAGGAGTTGAAGGATTTTTATGAGATGTATCCCGAGAAGTTCTCCAATAAGACAAACGGAATCACCCAAAGAAGATGGCTTCTTCATGCCAATCCCTGAGCTTGCAGAGTGGGGTTACTGAGAAAATCGGAGACGGTGGATTACGGATTTATCCCAAATAGAGAAACTTGCAGTCTATGCAGAGGATAAAAAGGCACAGGCGGAGTTCATGGCGATTAAACGGCATAACAAGGAAAGGCTTGCACGCTATATTTTTGAGCATAACGGCATTAAGGTAAATGTCGATTCCGTTTTTGACGTTATGGTGAAGCGTCTCCACGAGTATAAGAGACAGCTTATGAATATCCTGCATGTGATGTACCTTTTACAACCAGATAAAGGATCACCCGGAGAAAGAGTTCTATCCGCATACCTTTATCTTCGGAGCAAAGCGGCGCAGCAGGCTGTAAGACGGCGAAGCTTACGATTAAACTGATCAACAGTGTAGCGAGGTTATCAATAACGATGCTCCATTAGCGACAAGATTACAGGTCGTCTCATTGAGGATTACAAGGTTTCTTCCGCCGAGGTTATCATCCCGGCAGCGGATTTCTCCGAGCAGATTTCCACGGCATCGAAGGAAGCTTCCGGAACTCCAACATGAAACTGATGTTAAACGGTGCTTTAACTATCGGTACGATGGACGGGGCAAATGTAGAGATTGTAAAAAGAAGTTGGTGAGGAAAACGCCTTTATCTTCGGAATGAGCAGTGATGAAGTTATTTCCTGAGCATAGCGGAACGTATAACCGATGGACATTTTCACAATGACCAGGAAATCAGAAGGGTTCTTATGCAACTGGTAAACGGTTACAGTCCGGAGGATCCGAGCTTTTTCCGTCCGCTTTATAACTCCTTACCGAATACCAAGGAGTCCGATGTAGCGGATCGCTATTTCATTTAAAGGATCTTCGTGCCTATATGCAGGCACAAGAAGAGGCGGTAAAGCGTTTTCAAGATAGGGAATGGTGGGCCAAGGCTATGTTGAACACCGCGCATGCCGAAGTTCTCTTCGGACAGAACCATAGAAGAGTATGAGAGATATCTGGCACTTGGATAAGATTACGTTATAAGATAAGATTTCTCAGAAAAAGATTCTGAAAAGTTTATATATCTTAGAAAAATGTCTGAAAGACTAAGGGCGGATTTCAAAATGGAGAAAGCATGGATGTTCAGTTGCAATTAGAATTAAAACGAAGAGGAGGAGAAGGGGGTTTCGTGACCTGATCCTCCTCTGTAATAAAGAAGACGAAACGGATTATGATACGGGTCTGGATTATGATTTCTTCTACAGTATTCGGAACGAGGAGAAGAAAGACATGCGGAATAAAGGAAGACTACTTGGCTATCCTGATGGGGTATAAACTGGGGAACAGGATAAGGGCAGGATATTCTTCTTTTGCAGCATTTGTACATCCTCACATGAGGGGACTGAGCTTTTAGTGGCTGTACGGATGCACTCTATGATGATTTTCGAGGATGGAAGATTCGCTTTTTACGAAAAGGAAAAGAAGACAGCTATCTCCATTTTCCGTATCTCTATAGCGAGTATTTTCTGGAAAAAACTTTGGAAAAGCTGATTGCCTTTCCGGGAGAAAGGAAAATCCATCCTTGCGGAGAGGTATTCTTTCAAGCTATAACGAAAAACGCTTTACCTTTTTACGGGCTTATGGTGGAAAAATAGATTTGCAAAGACAGGGAAAGGGAGAGGCTATCCTTCACGACTGTTTAGAAAAAGGGCGAGGCAGGAGTATATGAGAAGGTAATTCTGCAGGTAGATTCCCGGAATGAAGCAGTTATGAAGCTATATACGAAAATGGATTTACAATAAAAGACTGTCTGTCTTATTATGATGGAGAAAGAAAGAGGAAAGATGATGGAAAAAGATATATAAGGTCATGCGAAACGTAGTAGAAGCGTCTATTGCCATGGGAGTTGTGCTGATTACCGTCGGACCTCATTACCGGTATTTTATCTATTATAGAAGGTGCCACTTCTTAAAGAGGAAAGAAGATCTGACTTTTAGAAAGAAGAGATTATGCACACTAAGAAAATGACCAGAAACAGGTGGGCAGCCGCGATCTTTTTGTACTGTATATCCTTCTCCTGTTTTACATCCTTTTCTTTTCCGAACTGAGCGGAAGAGGTCTTATGAATAGAGCTCGCATCAGTTATAATATGCAGCCTTTTAGAGATAAAAGGTATCTTTTTCATTGGAGACAGATAGGACTTTGCTTGCTTTACTCAATCTTTTTGGAAATATTATCGGTTTTGCGCCACTTGGCTTTTTGCTTCCTTCTTTTTTCAAGGATGCAGGAGGTATTGGTATAATACGATTATGGCAGGTTATCTTCTGTCCTTTGCCGCAGAACTGATACAACTTGTTTTTCGTGCGGGAAGCTGTGATGTAGATGATATTATTTTAAACACTTTGGGAACCGCAGTCACTACTTAGCTTTCTCCTGCAGTGAGAAGAAGGAGAAAAACGAAGAAAGATAAGCTCAAGTTCTTTCTTCGTCTAAGTTCTTTCTTTCTTTCGTTTAAAAAGTTTCGGAGAATGAAGTCGGAAAAGATGGGAGAAAAGAAAAAGAAGACTAGAGGTTTTGAGGAAGAATTTGGAGGAAAGAAAAGAGATTTTTCCCTACATAAGAAAGAAGTCGACGAGAGGAACTGCAGGAGCTGTATCCTTCTCGGACTGGTATTCCTTCTTTTTATTTTTGTATTGCGTATCTTTTTACAGAAAGGGAGAAGCGGGTGTAGGGGATTGTTCACCCTGCTTTACTCTTCCGTAAACTTTTTCCGCCTTTTTCTTCGACTTGCCCTTCCTCCGAAAGAGGAAAATTTCTGGAAAGAAGACCGATATATGTGCTGTAGGTCTGGATATTTTTCTATTATTTTGCTGGCTGTTTTTCCTGTTTTTGGGGATTAGAAGCTGATTTTTACGGAAATCCTAGCGAATTTGTAAGATGTATTCGTTTTTGATTTTGCTATAATGAGGAGGCTATGGGAGAGACTTGCTTTCATGGAGAGAATAGAGAATTCCGGAAGAAACGGATCAAAGCACCTGCACGGTGTGCTTTGCTTTTAACTGCGTTTTGCAATTTTTAAAAGGGAAGAGAGGCAGGAAGTTTAAATGAAAAACCTCATGCTTCCTCATTCAGGAATGCTTAGGGACTTCAAGGAATATTTGTTCCCAGGATGCCCTGAGGAGGGAGGAGAGGGGATATCTCTTTCCGTATTACTTTATCATTCGCTGTGGTGGCATGAGGATGAAGAAGAGGCATTTGCAGGATATTGGAGCTTTTTTTATTGAGTTGTATTTGTTGATGAAAAACAGTTTTTCCGAGAGGAAAGAGGCTTTTTCGAGACGATTGACGTATCTTCTGAGCGGCAGAGAGTTAAAGATGCCTTTTATTCTGCATTTCTATGATTATACAGGGATTTTTAGCAGAGTGGTTTACGGAAAAAAAGCGGAAAAAGGACGACTTGTTCCTGATTCATAACCCTTTGTTTCCTCTTTTTTTCCCTTATAACTTGCCTTCTCCTTTTTACGGAAGAGCACGAAGAGGCACACAGAAATGATTTGGCCTTTGATTCTTGGAGATCGCTTACTTAGTCATCTTAAAACAGGAGTGGAAAAAGCTGTCGAGTCAGGGGCATTTTTCCTCCGAACTTAGGAGCTGGGAGTGATTCTCCGCATGCCTTATCTTTTTCAAGCATATCATTATTGAGACAGTTTACGCTTTAGAATTTTGGAATTTAGGAAAAAAAGAGATGTTTGGCCTTTTTACCGGGGTAGGAGGAGTATTTGCAAAAAGAATGGAAAAATAAGAATTGTACTTTGTCTCTTTGCTGTTTTTGTGTGGGGATCGACAAAAGAAAGCTCTGCGGGCAGTTGGGGAAGCGTAGAACCCACTGCGGAAGAAGTGGTTCTTATGGATGTGGATACGGGAGCCGTGTTATCTCGAAAAACGGAGAAGAGAAGGGCTATCCCTGCCAGTATTACCAAGGTGCTTACCGCGCTCGTCGTTTTGGAGCATGCTTCACTCGATGAGAAGGTAAGTTTTTCCCATGATGCGGTTTATAATGTGGATCAGGGCTCTTCCAACGCACAAATTGAGCCGGAGATGTCCTGACAGTGAATGACTGTTTACATGCCTTACTCTTAAAATCGGCGAACGAAGCGGCCAATGCTTTGGCGGAGCATGTAGCCGGATCTCGGGAAGCTTTTGCCGAGATGATGAATGAAAAGGCGAAAGAACTTGGGTGTACGGGAAGTCATTTTGAAAATCCTTCAGGTCTTTTTCGAAGAACAATATACAAGTGTTAAAGATATGGGGCTCATTGCCATTGCGGCATTTCACAATGAAGAGTTCATGAAGATTGAAAAAGATTTACGATATACACTTTCCGGTTTGCAACGTCTTCCCGAGGGAAATACCTTACATATGGAACATAAAATGCTGCTTCCGGAATCCCGTTTTTATGATTCTCGAGTGGTGGCGGGAAAAACGGGATATACAAAGGACAGCGGCAATACTTTCTTACTCTTGCAAAAAGAAGGGGATAGAAGATTGTTACTGCTGTTCTTAAAGATAAAAGTCCCTATCATTATATCGATACGAGTGCCATGTTGGATCTTGGCTCCAAGGAACGGAAAAACAGTCTCTGAGATTCGGAAGGATTTTTAGCAAAAATCAGAAGCGAGTTAGTAGAGAAGGGAAGTATTTCGGAAGAAACGAAGCTTCATTTTTCCTCTAAGGTTATGCTTACCCTTCCGAAAGGAGAGAAGCAAGACGGAATAAGCTATCGTATTGTAGAGGAGAAGAACAACGGGGAGTCTTCTCAAGCGGAAGCGGAGTCGAAGGCAAGTGACAGCAATTTAGCTCATGTAGGGGGACAGTGCACTACCGAAAGTCGTTTTCCTCTTAGACGGAAGAAAGGTTGGAGAGGCAAGTCTGTACAGAGAACAAAATATAAAAGTAATGCTTAGTGAAGCAAGTCCCAAGACGAAAGCCGCTTTTTTTGCCATTACCCTGAGCGGCTTTACCATTACCATCCTTGTAGCCGTTTTTCTTTTTGGAGGAGGTGCCATTTACGGCGCAAAGAATATTGCAGATGAGCGAAAAAGGAGAAAGAAGTGGAAGGAACGGAGAAAGAAGAGACTGGAAGAAATGAAGATTTCGAGGAAGAATTCCCGATACTCTGAAAAACGAAAAAGAGAAGAAATAAAGAAGAATCCTCTGAAGAGGAGAGAGAGAAATGGAAAAGGAGCGGGAAAGGTTTCGAAGAGAAAAGGGAAGGAAAGAAGAGAAAGGCGATTGAAAAAGCGTAGGAAGGAAAGAAATCATAAGCTTTTTCTCTAGCTTAGCTTTCGCTTTTGTCCTGCTCGTTCTCTTCTTTTACTGCGAGGTTTTTGGGCGAAATAGCGGAAAAGGCAAGTTCCGCTTCTTCTTCTCATTTATCGGAAGAGTTGAATCTGACTGTTGTGAAAGCAGTTTCGAAGAAGAAAAAGTATACTTATAAATGAAGGAAAGAAATGCTGGTCTCAGCTTGCATTTTTGAGTCCGGATACGGATGAGCAAAAATGGAGGAGCAAATCCAAGCTTTCCATACGGATATTCTTCTTGTTTGGGGACTATGCCGATGTTCTTCCGAATACAGTGAAAAACAAAACAACTTGTCTTTTTGAATCAACTTATCTTCCTAAGGAATTGCTAGAATTACAGCTTTTGCTTAGAAGGTCTCTGGAGGATCAAGCAGTAGACTTGTCTTTCTTTGCTTATAATGAGGCTTTTTCGTTCCCATCTGAATTCTGGAGCCGAAGGAGCTTTCCACTGCACTTTCCAAAGAACTGTCGGAAGCTTTTCAAACTTCTTGGCGGATCTCTCACAAATCGTACAATATTCCTCCGGGGAAGACTTGAAAGAAAAAGAAGCGGAATTGGAAAAAGCTGAGCGGATCTTTTATTTCTGGAAGAGTATAGTGAGGAAGGAGTAGCTTCCCTTTTCGAAGAACATAATCTCCCTGTTTTTACTGGGGGAGGATTGGGATAGAAATGATTTTTCCGGGAGAGACTGTAGTTAAAAACTTCCTCCTATCTCTATGGGAAAAAGATACCCTTCTATCAGCGCCGAGTGCAGCGGAACAAAAGAGCCGGGGAAAGAAGAGGAAAGCATAGAATCGAGGAGCAGAGAAATCGATGCGGTAAAGATGATATGCTGGCAATGGGAAAGTCGGGGAAAAGCCCGGAGGATAAGCTGGAAGGTTTGCATTTTCAAGGCAGTTACGGCGAATATCAACTGAAAAAGCGGAGGCTATGTACTCATGGCAGGCCTATATTCTATGAAATAGCGGAAAATAGTGATAACGATATCCTGATGAGAGTAGCGGATATGCAAAAAGGGGATAAGGATAAATAAAAGTGAAGGAGAACGATATGAAATTCACGAAAATGGAAGGTGCGGGAAACGATTATATTTATATAGATTGCTTCCGGGAAAAAGTGGACAATCCGAAAGAGCTGGTAATAAAGATGTCCGACAGGCACTTTTGGTGTCGGGGAGACGGCATTATTCTGATTGAGCGAAGGATACATGGATATGCTTTTATGCATATGTTTAATGCGGACGGTTCAGAGGAGCGATGTGCGGAAACGGTATTCGCTGTACCGCAAAATATATTTATGATCATGGAATTGTCAGCCCCTGAAACGCCTGTAATGAAAATAGAGACCAAGTCGGGCATTAAAGAAATTCGCTATGAAGAAGGACGGAAAGCTTTTATAAAGCTACAGTAGATATGGGGAAAGTAAAGTTGGACAGCGATTTACCTGGAGAAAATTCAGATTGCCGGACTGCACCTTTCTTTTGTGGGAATTGATACCGGAAATCCGCATGCCGTTTATTTTTTAGAGGATAATCCTGTACTGGGAAAGAGTATTTATGAGATTGATTTTTCCCGCTACGGGCACAGTTTTGAAACTCATCCCCGCTTTCCGGAAAGGGTGAACAGCGAGTTTATCGAGATAAAGAATAGAAGGGAAATCAATTTCCGGGTTTATGAAAGAGGATCGAGAAACCCTTGCCTGCGGAACGGGGGCAACGGCGGCGGTTGTTGCAGGAAATCTCTTAGGAAAACTGGATGAAGAGGTACTTGTGCACCTTTTAGGCGGTGACCTCACGATTTTCTATGATAAAGAAAGTAGACATGCCTTTATGAGCGGAGAAGCGAGAAGTCTTTTAGCTGAATTTGGGAGGAATAATAAAATCAAACTTTTATATGTGGAGGTCCGTTGCAGGCACGCTCGCTAACTCGCCTGACTGAGCATGGGCTCGGTAACATTGCTCACTTTTTGTTTGCAAAGCAACTCCTTCAGAAGTTGGTTCGGTACAGGACAACCTTTTCTGATGAAAAGTTTGTCCTTCTAGGATACAAGCGAAAACAGCATTTCATTTGTTTTTCGCAAGTACCCACGGGCCTCAGATTACCCCGCAAACGGACCTCCACGTATAAAATGGTATCTTTGATTTTTACAAGCTCTTTTTCAGGCCCCGCTTATAGTGTCACAATTTCTTGTTTTTATTGAATATCTAACAGAATATAGCTTAGAGCAGAAGCAGTCCGTTTCGACCCCAGTCTGTCCGCACCGGCAGCGAGAAGTTCTTCGCAAACTCCCTGCTTCTGATTCCGCCGCTGGCCTTAATCTTCATCTTATCGGAAACGGATTCTTTCATGAGCTTCTACATCTTCCACCGTAGCGCCTCCTGTAGAAAATCCGGTAGAGGTCTTCACAAAATGCGCACCGGCTTTTTCGGAAAGCGCGGAGGCTTTTTGATTTCTTCCTGGTAAGGAGGCAGGTTTCGATGATGACCTTTACATAGCCGGCTTAGAGGCTTCCACAACGGCTTTGATATCTTCTCTACATAACCGTAATCCTTGTCCTTCGGCTGCCAATCTGAATGACCATATCGACTTCGTCGGCACCGTCTGCTACCGCCTGCTTTTGCTTCAAAAGCTTTTAGCCTTTGTAGACATCGTCTCAAAGGAAAGCCCACCACACAGCAGGTCTTTACATTGATCCGGAAAGAGCCTTCGCGACTAAGGGCACATAAGATGTATTTACACAAACCGAGGCAAAGCCGTTCGCCTTGGCTTCTTCACAGTAGCGGAGAATACTGTCCTTCCCCTGCCTCCGCCTTTAACATCGTGTGGTCAATTTTTCTTTGCAATATCCATAGTTTTTTTCCTTATCCCGTATTTTTGTTTTTGGGCTACGGTCAGCATCAACTTGATTCGGATTTAACTGGTTTACTCTCGATGCACCGGCATCGTAATCCACGGCAATGATGTTTGCTAGCGTTAGCCGTTTCAGCTCTTTGATGACACCCTTTTCCGACAATGTGGTTCGGGAGACATCCGAAAGGTTGGCACATACGATATTATCTACCCCTTCAGACAAAAAGTTCAGCATTTTCCGGTTAAGAACCAGCCTTCTCCGGTCTGGTTTCCCAGGAGACATATTTCTCTGGCAAGGAAGCCAGCTCGATATCGCTCGGTGCGGTAAAGTGCTTGATTTCTGTAATTCCTTCTTCGCCGTCTTTCGGAAAGACTCCAGTAAGCTGATTGCGATATTGCAAAGGGTTTTTCCCTCCAGAAGCCCCCTAAGTTCTCGTGCTTAAAGTTCTGGTTATAGAAGCAGTAGAGCAGGAAGTCCATAAGATCCGGCATCACGGCTTCTGCTCCTTCTTTTCTCGAGGAGCTCAACAATGTGGTTAGGCAAGCGAGAGAACTTACAAGGATTTCTCCCACAATGCCGACCTTCGGCTTTTTCTTCCGAGGAGAGCGGAATGTTGTCAAAGTCACGGACAATGTCTTTACATTCTTTATTGAACCTCGGAAAGCGGAATGCTCTTCTTGGAAAGGCTTTCCTGACAGATTTTTTCCACTTCTGATGTACCGCTTCCGCAGCACCGGCCTGTAATTCATAAGGCCTGTAGCATAGAGAAGACGCATAAAGAGGTCTCCGAAACTACACTCGCAGGGCTCTTTGTAAGAAGTGGAATCGTCATCTTAAAGCCCGAGGGATTCCATGCCGTTTGCATTTAAGGAAATAACGATCTGTCCCATTTCCGCCTTATCCAAGGCTCTCACGAACAAAGCCGATGTAGTTTGAGGCACGGCAGCCGCCTCCGGTTTGGGACATGATGACTGCGGTCTTAGTTAAGTCATATTTTCCCGGAAAGAAGCAGCCCATAACCCGCCCTACCACGATAATGGAAGGATAGCAGAACCGTTGTTTACATACCGCAGTCCCGTGTCGATAGCGGAACGGTTATCGCTGTCCAAGACTACAAGATTGTAGGCCCTCCGCACGAACTGCCGGCTCACGAGCCTCGAAGTGCAGCGGAGACATCTGTGATCGATGCGATGGGTAGCCTTCCTTCATATCCTTAGTAAAGAGGGTTCTCTATATTGCTCGGAAACGAATCTTCTTTCCGTATTTCTTCGGAACGCACGCGGATAGCGGCGAGGAGAGAATCGGATACGGATTCTGCGGCACTGAGGTTATTGACCCGTCAATCTTCAATACGGTGAAAATCTTATCGGAGCCGTTCAAGATGTCTTTTGCCTGATCCATCTGCCACGGCGTCCGCCGCAGCCGGAAGGAGTTTAATTGATAAAGTCCAGATTTTCTGCGTCTTCGTAAAGGCTGCCGCGCGGTAAAGACGGGAGTGGTACATCCACTGGTCGGTTACATAATCGGGCGCTCCACTTCTGCAAGGTGAAATGGAGTCCCTCGGTCAGCACGGCAAAGTTATAGAAGTAATCAGCCCGGATACTGTGGTGAATCTCGATCACAGTGGTAGGACGGCCGGCATGACAATCCTCTGTGACCGGTCTTTCCATCCACATAAGGGTTTCTTTTCCTTTTCTTCAATATCCTTTTCGACCGCAAAGCTCTTCCCAGGCAAGATGGCTGCACGCCGATTTCCTTCTCCGTAAAAATTCCACTTTTAAATTGTTCGCCGATTTTTCGATGGTCCAGTCCCCGGCAGGTTTTACGGAGTCTTTAATCTGCTTCGATGCACAAAAACCTAGTCAGCTGATCCGTAAGAATCTTTCCTCATTCGTAAAGGCGAGGAAGGGCTTTACAAAGAAAATGCTCTTTTTCCTCAAGGTTTTCCACATTATTCTTAATATTCTCCGCATAGGAAGTCACCATGGGCAGTTGTAGTGATTGCCCGCAGTCGGAGTTTCGTTTTCTTATACGGAATACAAGGATAGAAAATAAATTTTTGCCCTTTGTTAATGAGCTATTCAATATGTCCGTGAACAAGCTTTGCCGGGTAGCACTCGGACTCGGAGGGAATGGACTCGATACCCATTTCGTAAATCTTCTTGTTGGAAGAGGGGGAGAGCACTGTACGGAAGCCGAGTTCCTTAAAGAAAATCGCCCAGAAGGGATAATTTTCGTACATGTTTAATACTCTCGGAATGCCGACCTCGCCTCTTTTGGCTTCTTCCGGAGAAAGCGGCTCATAACCGAAGATTCTCTTTACCTTATATTTAAAGAGGTTCGGAATTTCGACTTGGTCTTAGGAAGTCCTGCACCGCGTTCACAGCGGTTTCCGGAGATGAACTTTCTGCCGTGACCGAAATCGTTTATAGTCAGCACACACTTGTTACTGCAAAGCCCGCAACGACTCATGGTGTTTTCATACTGTAAGTCTAAGATTTTCATCCAAAGAAAGCATGGAAGTTTTTCGTATCCGCTTGCATCAAGAAGATGCCTTTATCTTCTTCACCGGCAAGAATTTCGTTTTCCAGCTTTTTCCGTTTCGATATAGTAACGCTCTTTGGCAATAAGAGCTGCACCGAAAGCTCCCATGATACCGGCTATGTCCGGACGGACTACATCCTGCTCCGAGAGTTTCTTCCAAGGCACGAAGCACAGCATTGTTGTAGAAAGTTCCGCCCTGAACCACGATATGCTTTCCGAGATCCTTCGGGTTGGTTACTTTGATGACCTTATATAAGGCGTTTTTAATCACGGAGTAAGCAAGACCGGAGGAAATGTCGGCAACGGTGGCGCCTTCCTTCTGCGCCTGCTTTACATTGGAATTCATGAAAAACGGCACTAACGGGAGCCTAAATCCGTGGGATTCTCGGCAAAGAGCGCTTTTTGCAAAATCTTCCACGGAATAACTTAAGGACTTCGCAAAGGTCTCCAGGAAAGAGCCGCATCCGGAGGAGCAGGCCTCATTTAACTGCACATTATCCACCGTGCCGTCCTTAATATGAATGCACTTCATATCCTGTCCGCCGATGTCCAGGATACAGTCCACATCGGGCTCAAAGAAGGAAGCCGCATAGTAGTGGGCAATGGTCTCCACCTCCCCTTCATCCAGCTGAAAGGCGGACTTTAAGAGTGCTTTCTCCGTACCCCTGTAGAGCAAGAGTAGGCACTTCGCATCTGAAGGAAGCTGTTCTTTAATTTCGCTAACCGCACGCATGGCAGTCTTAATGGGAGAACCCTCATTTCCGGAGTAGAAAGTATAGAGAAGTTCTCCGTCTTCGGAAATTAAAGCGAGCTTTGTTGTCGTAGAGCCTGCATCGATTCCGAAGAAGACTTTTCCGTGATAGCTCTTTAAATCTCTTCTTTTTACTTTCGCTTTTTCATGTCTTTTTACAAATTCCGCATATTCTCTTCGGAAGAGAAGAGAGAGTGCATTCTTTAATTTCACTGTCCATCTGAATTCCGGCACGAAGTCGGGGAATCATTTCAGAGAGGAGGACAGGCGCATTTTTTTCCTCCGCATTTAGGGCGGAGCCCATAGCGGCGTAGAGGTGGGAGTTCTCCGGATTGATTATCTCCTCATCCGTAAGTTTTAAGGTGCGGATAAAGCTGTTCCGAAGCCCGCATGAAGTGGAGAGGACCCCCAAGAAAGCGACATGACCGCGGATGGCTTACCCCTGTGCCAAACCGGAAATCGTCTGGTTACAAACGGCCTGAAAATGGAAGCGGCAAGGTCTTCACGAGCCGCACCTCGTTAATCAAAGGCTGGATATCCGTTTGCAAAAACACCGCAACGCGCTGCGATAGGATAAATCATCTGGAAATTCTTTGCGAGTTCATTTAAGCCTGCCGCATCGGTATCGAGAAGAGACGCCATCTGGTCGATAAAAGAACCGGTGCCGCCGGCACAGATGCTATTCATTCTCTGGTCGATTCCTCCCTTGAAATAGACAATCTTTGCGTCTTCTCCGCCGCTCAATGGCAACATCCGTCATGGGATAGTTTTCCTTACAGGCAGACGCCACGGCAACCACTTCCCCGGCAGAAGGCTGCCCCATATGCTTTGCGAGGTTAAACCGCCGGAACCGGTCACTACAATACGAGAAGAGAGGTCACCAGTGCCCTTCGCTTTCTTTCTAAAAAGGTCTGCTAAGGCTTGGATATTGGCGAAGTGCCCGATAGTCTGAAAAACAAGATGATTGTCCTGATCAAGGATAGCTACCTTTTACGGTGGTAGAACCGATGTCAATGCCCAGTCTGTAAGTTTTTGTCATAAATACACCCAATCTATACTTTCTAAGTCTTACAATGATTGTTTTTATAAAATATTGTTTTATACGAAATAAAATCAACAGTTTGATACTCTAGCATAGATAGGGCGTTGCAACAAGGAAGGCTTTCATAAAAGTTTAAGAAAAATGCGAAATGCTATGATATTTACAGAGCCCAATCCGTAGAATTGGCAGTAATCTGCGGTTTGACAGGGCATTTTTCCTGCGATAAAATACTTTGGTTAAAAGAAAAACGGATGATAAAAAGCATCAATTATACCGTTACACGGCCCGGAAAAAGGATAAGGAGAAAAATGAGCGATTTCAGAATTAATTTTATCGATAACTGGGAAAAAAGGAAGTGAATCTACCGGAACTTAAGAAGGTTTTGGAAGACGGAAACTCTTCCGTTTATAGTGCCTCCACGATTCTGAAAGGTTTCCGCGAAATGGAAAAAATATAAGGAGAGAGGGATTTCCAATCTTTATCTTTTAAAGGAACTGGACGATGACGGAGTAGCTTGAGCGTACTATGCCTATTCCATAACGGACGGCGTGATTAATGAAGAAATGCTGGAAAGTTTGCGAGCGATTTGTGCAGAGAAACTTTCTTCCGGGGAAATGAGGGCATACGGTTCTTTTTTTCCAAACCGAATGAGTGGTGGGACTCCAACCCGAAGCGTTCTATTAAGGCGGTAGAGTCGGGGCAGGCGGACAGTTTAAAGCAGTATCTTGCGGCAGAGCTCTATCCGAAGGGAATTGTGATTGATTCCAGATCGATTACGATATCTCATGCAGGAGAATTGGCCTGCTCGCTATAGCTTGGGGCGTGACTAACTCTATATTTAAAAAGGGGGCCTATATGAGCACCCTGATTCATAACGACATACTTTAAATGACGTCAAAGTGTAAACCTGTGAAGAATGTAAACCTGTGAGCAATACAAACGGGTGAGGAATATAAACTTGTAAAGAATACTAACTTGTGAAGAATGCCTAAAAACATAGAGGCAAAGCTTGCTAAAAACGTAGTACAAGTATACTTTCTGCGTATTTGTAATGGGAAAAAGCGGTCCTTTTGCTTTTTGAAGTACCTGTATTTTTTTCTTAAAAATCAAATTGGGAAAAAGGGTGAATTATGAGCATTTTTAGACCGATTGAAAGAAAACTGGCGATATGCCGTTCCAAATCTAATGAAATATATCTGCGTGATGTATGCTCTGGATTTCTGATTCAGATTGTGGCACCGGAATTTTACTATTACTATTTGACTTGGATCCGAAGCCATTCTCCACGGACACATTTGAGGGTCTCAGTTTCTGATTTATTATCCGGCATCGGATGGCTTCAGCTCATATTTTTGGGCGATTATCGGTATCATGGTTTATTACAGTATAGAAGGACACTGGAGTATCTTTGGGGGAATTTCCGTTATAATTTCTTTTTCTTTTCCGGAGTTATCCTTTACAATGTGGCGGGCATTCTGATTTTCCTTTTTACGGGGATATCTCTTCAGTTAAATCCGACTTATATGGGCTTCAGCATTTTTCCAGCCTATGCGTTAACACTTCCAGATACGGTGTTTTTACCTTTATTTCTTTATTCCGATTAAGGCAAAATATCTGGCAATCCTGGAGACTTTACTGTATCTTTATTTTCTTGCGGTAAGCCGAAGCCCCGGCGAGAAGCTCTCCATTGTTTTGTCTTTTGCCAATGTTATGCTTTTCTTCTTTCTTCTGCATCAGGGGAAGAGGAGGAATATTTTCAATATAAGGAATTACAGATAAGAGATGAGTTTGTACAAAAATTTGTTGCGCAAGATAAAATGGAACGTTTTATGCAGTGTTTAGAAGAGTTAAGGAGATGAATATGAGAAGAACCAAAATGGTATGTACGATGGGACCGAATGAGAATGATTACCGTGTGATGAACGCTATGGCGGAGATTATGGATGTTGCCCGCTTTAATTTTTCTCATGGAGACCATGAGGAGCACCTTGGCAGGCTGGAACTTCTTCGTAAGGCGAGAAAAAGAAGTAGGAAGACCGATTGCGGCGCTTCTGACACCAAGGGTCCGGAAATCAGAACCGGTCTTTTGGAGGGCGGACAGAAAATCACTTTACAGGAGGGGGCAAGATTATCCTGACTACCGAAGAGGTAGTCGGCACAAAGGATAAAATTTTCATCAATTACGATAAGCTTCATGAGGATGTTAAGCCCGGAAATGTGATTCTCATTGATGACGGCCTTATCGGTTTAGAGGTAGAAACTGTAAAGGGTGTAGAGATTTATGCAAGGTAACAAATGGAGAGAGCTTGAGAGAGAAAGGGTGAATGTACCCGGTGTGCCCATTCAGCTTCCGTCCATTACCGACAAGGATATTGAGGACATTAAGTTCGGTATAGCGGAAGATTTTGACTTTATTGCGGCTTCCTTCATTCGTTCCGCGGATGCGGTAAGACAGATCTCGCTCGCTTATTGATGAAGCCGGTTCTCAGATGAAGATTATCTCTAAAATTGAGTCTCAAGAAGGTCTGGACAATATCGATGAGATTATTGAAGCATCTGACTGAATCATGCTGGCAAGAGGGGATCTCGGTGTCGAAATCGATGCAGCGCATCCTCCCAGCTGCAAAAAGGAGATTATTCAAAAATGTAATTATCACGGAAAGCTGGTTATCACGGCAACGCAGATGCTGGATCCATGATTCGGAATCCTCGTCCGACGAGAGCGGAAGTGACCGACGTGGCCAATGCGGTATATGACGGCACGGATGCGGTGATGCTGTCCGGAGAATCCGCAAACGGAAAATATCCGGTGGAAGCGGCAAAGACTATGGCGTCCATCGTGAGTATATGGAGCAGTTTTTGGACCATAAGCAGTTTAAGACCAGAATGGTAGAGAAGACGGTTTACGAAAGCATTGAAACGCCGTGTGCCGCTTCCGTGACAACGGCGTCCGAGCTGAAGGCTTCAGCGATTGTGTATCCACTCTTCCGGCATAACTGTTTCCATGATTTCGAAGTACCGTCCGATTACTCCGATTTATGCGCTTTCCCAAGTCAGATTGTGACCAGACAGATGATGCTGTTTTTGGGAGTTACTCCTGTTTGGGCAAGAAGAGCGGAGACAACCGATGAACTTTTTGAAAGTTCCATTGAGGAGTTAAAGGACCGGAGATTGGTGAAGAGTAAGGATATCTGTGTTATTACGGCAGGCGTTTTGTCTCGTTTACAGAGAAAGCAGGCTCCGACCGGTACAAACATTATGCGAGTTATCGAAGTAGACTAAGACCGTTATCGAGTTGATTGGGATTATGCGTAAGCAGACGGAAATGTAGGGGAATACATAAAATGAGCTGTGAGGGCGAAAAAGGGGAAAAATGAAGAAAGCATTTGTAGATTATCAAAAAGTTAAGGAAATTGCGGAAACGTATCCTACTCCTTTTCTATCTTTATGATGAGGAAGGGATTCGGGAAACCGTCAGAAATCTCTATAAGGCCTTTTCCTGGAATGAAGGCTACCGAGAGTATTTTGCGATTAAGGCAACACCGAATCCGACTATTCTTAGGATACTGAAGGAAGAGGGCTGCGGAGTGGATTGCTCTTCCGCAGCGGAACTCAGTCTTGCAGAGGCTTGCGGTTTCTCCGGATCGGAAATCATGTTTTTTCCAATGATACACCGGATGAAGAGTATGTATTTACGAATCGTTTAGGCGGAATCATCAATCTTGATGATTTTACCAATATGATGAAGTAACGGAGATTTACTACTCACCGAAGACCATGAGTCTTCGCTTTAATCCGGGAGGCTATTTCAGCATCGGAAACACTATTATGGACAATCCCGAGGAAGCCAAATACGGGATGACCGAGGCACAGATTTTGGAAGGCTACCGTATTTTAAAGGAGAGAGGGGTAGAGCATTTCGGTATTCATGCTTTTCTTGCATCCAATACCATTAGCAATGGCTATTATCCGGAGCTTGCAAGACAGCTATTTTCCTTAGTTGTGAAAAATCAAGGAAGAATGCGGAATTCGCTGGAATTTGTGAACCTTCCGGCGGTGTGGGAATTCCGTATCGCCCGAGCAGGAGGCAAGCGACATTTTTCCCTGATCGGAGAAAAAGGTAGAGAGGTTTATGAGGAAATCTGTAAAGAACGGACTCGGTCATATTCGTCTTTGCTCGGAGCTGGGACGCTATGTTTTAGGGCCGCACGGGGCATTGATTACGAAGGTTATTCATTTTAAGAATACTTATCGGCATTATGCAGGAGTGGATGCCTGCGCAGCGAATCTTATGCGTCCAGCCATGTATAATGCATATCATCATATTACCGTGCTTGGAAAGGAAGATGCGAAGGAGACGGAAGTCTATGACGTAGTCGGTTCTCTTTGCGAAAACAATGATAAGTTTGCAAAAGAAAGGGAGCTCTGAAGCTGGAAAAAGGGAGACCCGCTCTTTATTCATGATACCGGGGCACACGGCTTTGCTATGGGCTACAATTATAACGGAAAGCTTTGGTCTTCCGAGCTTCTCCTGCAAAGGGATGGAAGCGTGAAGATGATTCGCCGGGCAGAGAGGGATACGGATTACTTTGCCACCTTGGACATCGATGAAGGACTGAGCAACTATTTACAAAGCAGGAAATAGAGTCCGAAGATTACAATTTGTTTTTAGACGAAATGCTGTGGCTTTTATGCATGGTATTGGGATTAGCGATATTGAAAAAGTAAAGAGAGGCAGTATGTATTGAAGAGAAAGGCACGTTACCGGCATGAAGGACATTTTACCGAGAGAAATGGCGGTGAGACAGAGGGTACTATCCACAACTGAAGGGTGTACGGGGCTTGGCTTACTGAGATTGAGACTCCCTATTGTGGAGCATCTTTCCAATCTCCTCAGTAAGCAGGGTGGAGATAATGAGAAGCTCATTTTCAAGGTGGAAAAAGAGGAGAGAAGCTGAAAGAGGCTTTTGAAAAAGGCGATTTCGAGAATCTTTCCGACTCCGGACCGCGTTATGACTTAACTCTTCCTCTTTCCCGTTTTTATGCGGAAAATCAGGGAAGTCTTCCCTCACCCTTTAAGGCCTTACAAATCGGACCGGTTTTCCGTGCGGATCGTCCGCAGAAGGGGCGCTTTCGAGAGTTTTGGCAGGTGATATCGACATCTTTGGAGACGCAAGTTATCTTCGAAATTGATCTGCTTCTGCTATGGGGACTGTCTTACAGGAAATCGGTTTCGGAGAAAAGTATCCCTTTTATATCGTTTTAAATGACCGTGCTATCCTAAAGGCTATGCAGAGCTATGCAGGATTTCCGGAGGAGGATTTCGCTGAGATTTCTATCGTCCTTGATAAAGAGGATAAAATCGGAAGAGAGGGCGTTCGTGAGGAATTGCTTTCTCTCTCCTATACGGAGGAGCAGATTTCCCGTTATGAGGACTGCTTAAATCTTGTGAAGGGCGATAAGGAAGACATTCTGAAATTGCAGGAAAAGCTTGGCGCGCATCTAAGCGAAGAGGTCGGAAAGAATCTCTACCGGATTATGAAAATGGTGGAGGAGAGCGGAAAGGGTTCTATCCCCTTCGCTTTGATCCGACCCTTGTGCGCGGAATGGGCTACTACACGGGACCCATCTTTGAAGTGCGTTCCACCCTGTTCTCCGGCTCTATTGGAGGGGGCGGAAGGTATGACAAGATGGTAGGAAAGTTTATCGGTGTGGACACTCCTGCAGGATTTTTCCATAGGTTTTGAAAAGAATTATCAGCATCCTTTTGGAGGGAGAAGAGAAGTCCATTCCGAAGGGAAAAATTGCTTACCCTTGTAGATAAAAAGGTTTCCGAGGAGAAGCTCCGCCTGCCTTACGGAAGTTATGGAGAAAAAGAGAAAGAGGAGAAGTGGTGCTTTCTACCCAGATGAATAAGAATAAGAAGTTCCAAAAAGGAAAAAGCTCAGTGCGGAAGGCTATAAGGAATTTGTAGAAATCTACGGAGACTAAAGCTGCATTGCAAAGTCCTTCAGTAAAAAAAGTGAAAGAACTGTGCACGATAAGCAAGTGCTTAGCTTAAGAAAAAGCCAAAGATAAGCAAGCGTTACTATAGTATTGACAAAAAGAATAAAATAGAATTTTAGAACAAAAAGACTATATAGGACTGAAAAGCAAAAGAGGATAATTATGGCAGAGTCAATGAAGGGTTTACACAGAACGGCCAGATGCGCTGAGCTGGGAGAAAGCTATATCGGGAAAAACGGTTTGCATGATGGGCTAGGGTTCAGAAGTCCAGAAATAAGGGCGGTCTTATTTTTACGGATCTTCGTGACCGTTCCGGTATTCTGCAGATTCTTTTTGAAGAGCAGGAATGCGTGCCGAAGTTTTTGAGAAGGCAAGTGAGTTAAAGCAGGAGCATGTCATTGCGTAGAAGGAGAAGTGAGAGCCGCGGAAAGGACAGCAATGCGGCACTTTCACCGCTCCATTGAGCTTGTGGCAAAAAGCCTCGATCCTTGCCGAAGCGGGAGACCCTCCTTCCCGATTGAGGCGGATTCCCAAGACCAAAGAGGATCTTCGCTTAAAGTATCGTTATCTGACTCTAAGAAGACCGGATCTTGCAGAAGAAAATCATGACGCGTGCCAGACTTTCTCAGCTGATTCTGTCATTTCCTTTCCGAAGAGGGCTTTTGGAAATTGAAACACTGACTTTATTAAGTCCACACCGGAAGGCGCAAGAGACTTTCGGTGCCGTCCAGACTCCACAGAGGTGCCTTTTATGCGCTTCCCCAGTCTCCGCAGCTTTTTAAAGCAGCTTCTGATGGTTTCCGCATGGACCGTTATTTTCAGCTCGCAAGATGTTATAGAGATGAGGATTTAAGAGCGGACAGACAGCCGGAATTTACCCAGGTAGATATGGAACTTTCCTTCGTGGATATCGAAGACGTTCTGGAGGTCAATGAGCGCCTTTTAAAGTATATTTTTAAAGAAGTTTGCGATGTTGATATTGCACTTCCCTCTTAAGAGAATGACCTGGGACTATGCGATGAACCATTATGGCTCCGACAAGCCGGATCTCCGCTTTGACATGCCGCTTATCGAACTTACGGATGCCGTAAAGGACTGCGTGATTTTCCGTATTTTTCCGACTGTGCAAAAAGCAGGCGAACCGTGAAAGGACTGTTAGTTAAAGGACAGGCGAGATGCCGAGAAAGAAGCTCGATTCCTATGTGGAGCTGGTTAAGGGCCATCATGCAAAAGGGGCTTGCTTGGTACGGTGTACATGAAGACGGCACGGTAAAGTCTTCCTTTGCGAAGTTCCTTTCGGAAGAGGATGTAAAGAGGCTTTGTAGAAGCGTCGGGGACTCGAAAAGGGGGATCTCCTTCCTTGTTTCCGATGTAAAGAAAATGTAGTATGGGATCTCTTTGGAGCACTGAGACTTGCTCTGGAAAGGAGCTTGACTTTAATCTGATAAAGAGCAAGTGGAGTTCCTTTGGGTCACGGAGTTCCCTGATGTTCGAGTATTCTGAGGAGCTGGGACGCTATCAGGCTATGCACCATCCCTTCACCATGCCAATGGAAGAAGACTTTGCACTATTTAGATACTGACCTTTCTGCAGATTCGCGCCAAGGCTTACGACATTGTTTTAAACGGAACGGAACTCGGAGGCGGGTCCGTGCGTATTCACCAGAGTGATGTGCAGGAGAAGATGCTCGAGAAGCTTGGGTTCACACCGGAGAGAGCGAATGAGCAGTTTGGATCTTAATGCAGGCTTTTCCGCTACGGAGTTCCTCCACACGCAGGTCTTGCTTACGGCTTGGACAGATTGGCGATGGGATGGTCGGTGCGGAAACGATTCGTGATGTGATTGCTTTCCCGAAGGAAAGGACGGATCGGATGCCATGATGGATGCCCCCGCAGAAGTTTTTTGACCCGCAGCAGCTTCTGGATTTGAATATTGCTGTGATAGCTGAGGAAGAAAAGAGGAATAAAAAGGAATTTTTACAGACCTTAAGAGGAGAACTCACAAACCCTGTTTCAGGAGAAGTAATAGAGGAACAGTCTGTTTTTATGAGCGACTACATCAACATGGAAATAGCTAAGGGAAGAGGAGAGGAGGAGGTAGCGAGCTTTCCGCCCGAATCTTTTGCGCGAAGTATTATTGAGCCGCTGATGTGGAGGGACCGTGTGGCCAGAACCACACCCTTCCGTTACGAGGAGAAAGACATCAACTACGCTTCTGATGAAGAGGACCTGCGTTATCAGGGAACGTCTTCGGAAAGAGGAAGTTCAGGTTCCGATGCGGAAAATCCCCGCCATGAAAGACGGGAGAGCAGTTCCGACGTAAGCGGAAATTATAGTAGAAACTAGCGCTATGAGATAGTGGCAACGGTGGATATGGTAATGACAGCTACAATCGCGGTAGAGAAAGCCATGGCTACAGACCCTATGTACCGGTAAGCAGTACCGGATGTCTTCGTCCGCCATCGTTGTGCTTGTACTTTTGGTACTGGTGGCCTTGGTCTTTGTGGGAATTTTATCCTTCCTTGCACCGGTACTTTTTCCCGTTCTCAGCATTGCCGTGATTTTATGGTTGCTTTCGGGGATATTCAATCGATAAAGCTCTCTTCAATCCATGGATAAAAATGTTTTTGCACGGCAGATTTTTTCAGTGTGAAGCAACAGGAGAAAAATGCAAAGATTTGAATTGATTGTGCCCCGCCACTTCGGCTTGGAGTCCATTTGCAAAAAGAAATTCACGACCTCGGCTATGAGGTTTCTTCCATGAGCGATGAAAGGTGCACTTATCGGGGATGCGGAAGCTCATCGTGCGGCTAATATTTTCCTGCGCACCGGAGAAAGGGTACTTTTGAAAGTGGGCTCCTTTCATGCGGAGAGCTATGAGGATCTATTTCAGGGCACAAAGGCACTTCCCTTAGAGGACTTCCTTCCGCTTGATGCCTCCTTCTGGGTGACCAAAGCAAGCTCCGTAAAAATCAAAGCTTTTTCTCCGAGAGACATTCAGGCGGTGATGAAGTAGCGATGGTGGACAGGCTTGCTCCGTTTATCATCAAACCACTTTTTCGGAGCACGGAGCGAAGTATCCCTTCCGTGTTTCCCTCTATAAGGATGAAGTTTTTGCTTTTGTCTGGATACGAGCGGTGAGTCCCTGCATAAGAGAGGGTATCGTTTGAAAATGGGAAAGGCGCCCATCAAGGAGACTCTTGCGGCGGCTTTGATTCTTCTTAGTAAGTGGAGGGATGACGCCCCCTTTGTGGATCCGATGTGCGGTGCCGGAACCTTTCCGATTGAGGCGGCGATGATTGCGGCAAATATTGCACCGGGATGGAACGGAGCTTTTCACGGCGGAGGAATGGGTGAATCTCATTCCGAAGAAAGAATGGTACAGCGCGCTGGAAGAAGCGGAAGACAATATTGATCGTCATTTACTGGAAACAAAGGAAAACAGATTTGGAAAAAGTGGTAGATATCCAGGGCTATGACATTGACCCCACAATGATTCCTGTTTGCAGAGAGAATGCGGAAAGGGCAGGGTGGCAAAAACTCATCCATTTTCAGGAGAGATGTGGCGAAAATGTCACACAGTAAGAAGCACGGCTATATTCTTACGAATCCGCCCTATGGGGAGAGAATCGAGGATAAACGTAATCTTCCTTTACTCTATACGGAGCTTAGAGAGGCTTTTGAGGGGCTTTCCGAATGGCAGCTTTGCCTCGATTACCGCTTATGAACAGGCGGAAAAGTATCTTGGTAAGGCGGATAAGAACAGAAAAATCTATAACGGAATGATGAAGACATATTTTTATCAGCACAAAGGAAAATAGGAGGTGAAATGCGGATTATCTTTTGCAACGCACAATGAACATAAGTTACGGGAAATCCGAGAAATACTGCGAGATTTTCCAGGGGAAATTATCAGTAAAAAAGAAATGGGGGAGACGGAGGATGCTGTGGAAAACGGCAACTCCTTTTTGGACAATGCGGAAATCAAGGCCTATGATCTTTACATGAGGCTGAAAAAGGAAATGTTGGAGGATGGAGACATCATTATGGCGGATGATTCCGGACTTTCTATTGAGGCACTTTCCTTTGGCCCCGGAATCTATTCCGCACGCTTTTTGGGGGAAAATACGCCTTATCCGGGAGAAAAACAAGCGAATTTCTAGCCATGTTAAAGGATGCTCTCAGTAAAAGTCGCTATGCCTATTTTACCTGTGCCATAGTAGCGGTTCTTCCGACGGAAGGTCTTGAAGACGGAAGCGCGCTGTGAGGGGGAAATCGCGGAGGAAATAAGAGGCGAGGCGGGCTTGCTATGACCCGATCTTTTTATTCCGGAATGCGGTAAAACGGCTGCAGAGCTCGAAGAAGAGAAGAATCAAGTTTTCTCACAGGGGGAAGGCACTCGCAAGATGGAACGCCTTCTTAAGGAGGAAATGGAAAAACATCCTCTGTCTCACACCGGAAGTTGCTGCGCGGAAGACTAAAGAGCAGAAAAAGCGGGAAGTTCTTCCGTGAAGAGTGATACGGAAAAGAGATACGGAAGAGAATTTTTCGGAAGTTTCGGAAGAGGAGAAAAATACTTGTCGTTTCCGATAATCACGGAAAATTGGATAATGTCTATACCTTTGTTGGAAGAGAACTCGATATTGCCTATTTTATTCATCTGGGAGACAGTGAGGGGAACGAGGAAATGATTCGTAAGTTATCCGCCGAAGGGGTGTGAAGGTTACTTTGTGCAGGGAAACAATGATTTTTGCCTGTTTACCGAAAGAAGCGGAACTGAGACTGGGAAAAGAAAATTGTTTCGACGCATGGACATCTTTACGGTGTGGGATTTGATCTCAACAGACTGGCAGATGAAGCCCGGGATAAGAAATGCAGTATGGCACTTTTCGGGCATACACATAGACCCTTTAGTCGCGTAATTAACGGTGTGTTTTGTGTAAAATCCCGGCTCCATAAGTTTTCCCCAGGCAGGATAACAGGATTCCGAGCTATGCCATGCTCTTTCCTGGATAAGAAAGGAAATCTTCGTACGGAATTACGATATATGGAAAAATAATGAAATTGTTTTTATCCGCTATGGAGTGAATTACAGTGCAGTAGCCGAACAAAGATTTGCGTAAATATTTGTTTATCTTTTTCGAATAAAAAAATTCTTGACAACAAAATGAAATTGCTACATATAAACGAGTCGCACCTGATGCGATTTTTGATTCAGTAGCTCAGCTGGATAGAGCAACGGCCTTCTAAGCCGTGGGTCGGGGGTTCGAATCCTTCTGGATCACTCAACAAGAGGGCACGACTACGTGGCATCTTGTTCAAAAACAGGTTTCACGGGTTTTTATCGGGAACTATGTTTGCGAGAATAACATGGTGGCCATAGCGTAGTTGGTTATCGCGCCAGATTGTGGTTCTGGAGGTCCCGGTTCGACTCCCGGTGGCCACCCTTTTATGTAGAGAGATATTTCATCTCGCTTACGGGCAACGCAGTGCGTTAACTCGTTTGACCTAGGGCCATCGCCAAGCGGTAAGGCACAGGCCTTTGACGCCTGCAGTCGTTGGTTCGAATCTAACTGGCCCTGTTATGAGACACCAGCTCAGTCGGTAGAGCACTTGACTTTTAATCGTTGTCGCGGGTCTCGATTCCGCGTGTCTCATTCCTTTTTAAAGGTATGCGGATGTGGCGGAATTGGCAGACGCGCCAGATTTAGGGTTCTGGTGGCGACCGTGCAGGTTCAAGTCCCTGTCATCCGCAGTAGGAAAAATAGAGATGTTTATCTGTAACGAGTTAGACTCCATTTGAGTTTGCTCGCTATTTTTCTTAAAAAGACTGCTTTTTATTTTTTTCTTCAACATTGTTTTTTCGTACCTTCCTCATGTTTTCTCAAACCTTCCCTCATGCTTTTTTTCGCACCCTTCAATATTGTTTTTGCATACCTTCTCATTGTCTCATAGACTTTTTTCCTTTACGCTTTATGCTAGGGAAAGCAGGTACTATGGGATGCGAGGCGAGTGTATAGGGATGAATGCCTTATACGGAGAGAAGATGGAGCTTGAAAACGGATTTAGAGATGCGCTTTTATCGTGTCGGAGGAGGAATCTTATGCCGGAGGATCTTAGAGAAAAAAGCCTTAGAGAAAAAAACCTTATAGAAAAAGCCTTTCAGGCAAGGAGAAGGGGCGTACGTCTCTATTCTCATTTCCAGGTCGGAGCCGCAGTGGAAAACCGAGACGGGAGAGGTATTTTTAGGTTGTAATGTGGAAAATGCTTGCACGGTGCCGCAAATTGTGCGGAGCGGACTGCGATTTTTAAGGCGGTAAGTGAAGGACATAAAAAGTTTCGAAGAATCTGCGATAGTGGGCGGTTTTTCGGAGGAAGTGAAGGACTATTGCATGCCTTGCGGAATTTGCAGGCAGGTGATGGCGGAGTTTGGAGATTTGCGTGACTTTCAGGTGATTTTGGCAAAAAGTTCTGAGGATTATCTTGTATATCGTTTGGAAGAATTATTGCTCATGCTTTTTTACCGACGGCATTGGAAATGAAGAAAGATGGCATGTTGTTTTTTCGCATTCTACCGGATGACAGCCTATAGAAATAGATATGAACCCCTAATGTTATAAAGTAGATATAGCGTTTTATTTTAAAAAGGAGGATTTTATGGGAACACCACAATAAGGCGAAGCCGGAGACATTGCCAAAGTTGTTTTAATGCCGGGAGATCCTTTGCGATGCAAAAATATATCGCAGAAACGTATCTAACGGAAGTAAAGTGTTTTAATTCCGTTAGAAATATGCTTGGCTTTACCGGAAAATATAAGGGAAGGAACTTTCCGTCATGGGAGGCGGAATGGGCATTCCTTCCATCAGCATTTACTCGTATGAGCTGTATAAGTTTTTATGATGTTGATACGATTATTCGTATCGGATCTGCGGGGGCATTGCAGGAGGACATTGAATTAAAGGATATCGTTATGGCACAGGGGGCATGCACGGATTCTCGTTTCGCTTATCAATATGAGCTTCCGGGAACCTTTGCACCGATTGCGGACTTTCTTTGTTGGAGAAAGCGGTAGCGGAGGCGCGAGCTTTTAGAGATTCCCTTTAAGGTGGGAAATGTAGTTTCTTCCGATATTTTCTACAATGCTTTCCCTGATGTGGCAAAAATGGGCGGATATGGGGGCTCTTTGCCTGGAAATGGAAGCGGCGGCCCTTTATATGAATGCCGCAAAGCTGAAGAAGAAAGCGCTTGCGATTCTTTCCATTTCCGACCATATCATAAAGGGAACGGAGTTAAGTGCGGAGGAGAGACAGACAGGATTTTCCAATATGATGGAAATTGCGCTCGGAATGGCGTAAGAAACGAAGAATATTCCATTGCACTCATGAGAAGAATTCAGATAGGAATAAAGGAGAAAAACGGTGATAAATTATTCGGAAGATGAGAGATGTTATCATATCGGGGTGAAGCCGGGAGAGGTAGGGAAATATATTATTTTACCCGGAGATCCGAAACGCGTAGTAAAGATTGCCAAGTACTTTGACGATCCGGTACAGGTCGCGGACAACAGAGAATATAATACAATTAGCGGTACTCTTCTCGGAGAAAAGGTGAGTGTCTGCTCGACAGGTATCGGCGGTCCTTCCGCCTCCATTGCACTGGAGGAACTTTCTCAGTGTGGAGGAGAAGTGTTTATTCGAGTAGGAACGGCAGGAGGGATGGATATTTCGGTGGAGTCGGGAGATCTTTGGTGATTGCGGAATCCGCCATTCGTATGGAAGGAACATCCAAAGAATATGCCCCCATTGAGTGGCCCGCTACAGCGGATTTTTTCCTGACAAAAGAACTCCATGATGCTGCCGAGCGCCTGGGCTTTAAAAATCATGTGGGCGTTGTACAGTGTAAAGATGCTTTCTACGGACAGCATAAGCCTGGAGGATTTACCTGCTTCGTGAGCTCTGGACAAATGGCGGGTTTGGCTGAAGCTCGGATGAAGGCCCGGAGATGGAAAGTGCGGCACTTTACGGTGGGGGCTTACTCAGAAAAAGTGGGACAGTGTTTTATTGTATCCAATCAGGAGAGAGTCAGGCCGGAATGAGTAATCCCATTTACCATGATACGGATAAGGCAATTCAGGTTGCGATTGAAGCTCATTAAAGAAATGATTAGAAAAAGACAGGGTTATTCATAGTGATAAGCTTTGTTCTCGGGGAAACTTTGCCTGCGAGATGGCAGAGAGAAAAAGATTGGAAAGTATGGAAAGGATGAATATGAAGTTCAAAAGGGTGTTTCTCATTGTTTTGGATTCTTTGGGAATAGGAAACGGTAAAGATAAGCGTGGATTTTTCGATAGCGGATCGGATACATTAGGGCATATTGCGGGAAAAATGGAAAGCTTCTATTCCGAATTTACAGAAGATGGGAATCGGAAACTTTAAGAAATTAAAAGGCGTTTCTCCGGTTGGCTCTGAAAGCCAAGTTTTTCCGCTTAAATGAGGCCAGCAGCGGGAAGGACACGATGACCGGACATTGGGAAATGATGGGAATCAAGACAGAGGTTCCCTTTGTTACTTTTTCACCGATACCGGCTTCCTCAGAGGAACTGATTATGGAGCTGGAGAAGAGAACAGGCGAAAAAGTGATCGGAAATAAGGCGGCATCCGGTACGGCAATTATTGATGAACTGGGAGAGAACAGCTTAGAACCGGAGCTATGATAGTTTATACTTCCGCAGATTCGGTACTGCAGATTGCCGCAACCGAGATGAGAAGATTTTCGGCTTAAAGGGAGCTCTATCGCTGCTCTGAGATTGCGAGAGAAATATGCATGAAGCCGGAGTGGATGGTCGGAAGAATTATCGCAAGACCCTCTGTCGGAACTAAAAAGGAGAGCTTTAAACGAACGGCAATCGTCGCGACCTGCGGCAAAAGCCGCCACGGATACGGTTTTGAATGCGTTAAAAATGCTGATTACAGTGTCATTTCATAGGAAAGATTGCGGATATCTTCGACAATGAGGGAATCACGGAGGTGGAGCATTCCAAGTCCTCCGTACACGGCATGGAGCAGTGTATTGCCGGGCAGGACAAAGATTTTACCGGCCTTTGCTTTGTGAATCTGGTAGACTTTGATGCGCTCTACGGGCATAGAAGAGATCCGATCGGATATGGGGAGGAAATTCAGCGTTTTGATCAAAAAGCTGGGTGAACTCCTTGTCGGTCTTAAGAGAGGATGACCTCTGTTGCCGATCGTCGATCATGGAAATGATCCTACTTTCAGCGGTACGGATCACACCAGGAGCAGGTACTCTTCTTGCTTATTATAAAGGAATAAGTGGAGGAGAAGGCGCTGAGCAGGATAATTTTGCCGTAATCGGAGCCACTATTGCCGAGAATTTTTCCGTGGAAATGCCGAAAGATTTGATAGGCAGTTCCATTTTGCCGGAAATGATAAAGTAGAAGAGTAGCGTATCTGGAAGGTCAGGACTATGGAATTCCAAAACAAAGAAACAGATTTCTCTTTCCCAAGGGAAGATGTTAGGGAAACGGAGTTATCCTTCGGTTATATGAAGAAAGCAATAGAACTTGCTAAAAAAGCCGGGGAAAGTGGCGATGTACCGATTGGGCTGTACTGGTTTATGACGGCTTGGAGTCGGAATCACGATGGGGATACTTTGCAAAGAAAAAGGAATTTTTCCGGGGGAGATTCTCGGCACGGGTTACAATCAGAGGAATCTTCTCGGGAATGCCTTGTGTCATGCCGAGATTTCCGCAATAGGAGAGGCCTGCGAAAGAATTGGAGATTGGCGGCTGGAGGATTGTACGCTTTATGTAAACCTGGAACCTTGTCCGATGTGGAGCTATTTTACAAGCCAGAATTCCCAGACTGGAAATGGCCATCCGAAACAGAAAAGCAGGTTTTTGCGGATCGGTTCTGAATATCCCGCAAATGAAAGAATTGAATCACAGGTGGACATCGGAGAGGGACTTCAGCGGAAGAAGCGGAAGCCTTGCTAAAGGACTTTTTAAAGCTTCGTTTGAAGGAAAAAGGAAAGCGGGAGTAAATGGAAGAGTATCTCAAAAAGAAAAGGGCAATCCTTATTGCGGCGTGGGAAGCTTCTACGGGCTTCCTTTTTCTGTTTCGAAGAGGATTTGGTGATTGCTGTTGACGGAGGAATGCGATACTGCAAAGAAGAAGGACTCAAGTTGCAAATCCTTTAGGAGACTTTGATTCCTATTCTCGAGGGGAGCGGGAAGTCGCTCTGCAAAAACCTGTGGAGTTTCCTCGGGGATACCGCGAAGAGGAAAGCAAAGCAGTATCGGATATTCGGAAAAAGGACTTTAGCGAAGAAGGAAGGAAAGCAGGTGGAGGGACAGTCCTATTCGGAAGTTTTGCTTCCCGAAATCAAAAACGATTCAGACCTTCACGCGGCAATAAACTTGCTTTTATCGGAGGGAAGCAGGGAAATTCATATTTTCGAGCCTTGGGAGGAAACGAATGGACCATAGCTATGCCGCTTTACAGAGCCTTGCCTATCTTACGGAAAAAGGAGCGGAGGGGTATTCTTATGGCGAGAAGCAGGTTTTTACAGCCATAAAAATGGAAAAATCTTTTTCTAAAGACTTTCATGGTTATTTTTCCGTCTTTTCTTTTTCTGACGAGTCCTTGGGGGTTTCCGAAAGAGGGTGAAAATATCTGATTGAAAAGGTAAAGCTGAATAGTACGGAACCGGTCGGAATAAGTAATGAATTTATCGGAAAAAGAGGCGAAATAGAAGTGAAAAGCGGAGTTTTGATTTTGTGCATGAACTCTGCGTGCCTCAATTTTGCCTTTGCTATAATTTAGGCGAGCCGACATCAATTTTTGTATCGTCTCATACAGACTTTTGCTGGGGCGTTCGTGTCACACAATTTGGAACCCTACAAATATGACATACGGGATTCCAAGATTTGATATGAAAGCAAGCTCTCCGTCCGCGGTAAAGGATCCTTGAGCTATCCGTGAGGTTGCCCACCTGGCTAAGCGCTAGGAGTCAAACGTGTGGTACGGCGTTTCGGTAGTCTGTTTTTTTATTGCCAGCTTCCTATCGTCTGATGTGAAGCTTTTTATAAGATAGTAAGCCGTATTCGTGAAGAATAAGCTTCGTATAGATCGCCCGGATCGTTGACTTAATAGAGCCGCCCTAAAGCTGAGGATAGGAAATGAAGAGAGAGGATTGGAAAGAACAAATCAAATGGGCTTAACCGCTTTTTCGCACCGGCGGCAGCCTCTTTGGTGAATATATTACGAATAATTTTTATACCGTGCAAACAGATTTTTCGTTTATCATACAGATTCTCATGCCGATTATTTATGGCGCGGTTTTAGCGTATTTGATGAGTCCGGTTTACAATCTGGCCGTAAAGTATATAGGAAAAATCCATTATACTTTTTATGAGGAAGGAAGCTCCCATCGATTTTCGGGGTTTTTCGGACAATAGCCAGTCTGTTATGCCTTTTTCTTGACAAGCGGTTTAGTGTCCATGTTGATTCCGGAGCTGGTTAAATCCGTTTTGAGTTTATATGTTTTCTTGCCGGATACGATCAACCAATCTTATGATAATTTGACGGTAATTTTGCAACGCTTTCCGGATGTAAGACCTTATGTGGAAAAAGGCTTATGAGGAACTCAGTATTTTTTCACCGGAAAAACCCGATAATACACAGGCAATCTTTTTCCCACCTGCAAAACCTTGCTGCTTTCTTTTACCAACGGAATCTGGAATACCGTTACCATAGTTAAGAATATTTTGATTGGCTTAATTGTTATGGTATATCTCCTTAATCTGAAGGGGAGTATTGAAAAAGGCAGTTCAGAAAGCTTTTTTGCCCTGTTCTCCCGGAAGAAAGCGAAGAACATTATTGAAGAAATGCAGTATGCATCATGTTTTCGGCGGATTTATTTTAGGGAAGATTATCGATAGTATTATTATCGGCATCCTGACTGTTTTAAGCATAATGAAAGATGCTATATACCTTCTTGTATCCGTGATAGTAGGCGTACCAATGTTATTCCTTTTTGGCCCTCTTTTATCGGAGCGATTCCCTGCTTTTTTTCCTGATTTTGTTAACCAGTCCCTGTGCAGAGCCCGTATTTTGCGGCGACCATTTTAATCATTCAGCAGATTGACGGAATATCATCGGCCCGAAGGTTCTGGGAGATTCTACCGGTCTTTCCAGTTTCTGGGTACTTTCTCCATTCTTCTTTTTGGCGGCCTTTTCGGCTTTGTAGGCATGATTATTGCGGTTCCTTCAGCGGTAATCATGAACGGTATGCGACGCTATATGGACAAACGATTGCAGAAAAAGGACTTGCCGACCTCCTCTTTCGCATATGAAGATTTTTGAACGATTTGCAGAGAAGAAATCCGAGCGGAAAGGCGCGGGAGATTGCGAGGGAATTGTAAAAACTTTAACTTCGCTATAATAATACGGTTTATAATGAAAAATCACTTATCTTGGAAGACGGCATTGGTCTGTCTTCGATACTAAAGACTAGCAGAAACGGAGAGAAAGATATAGAAACATTATTGGAAAATTGGAGAAATGCGGCGTACGGGGAACGGATTAAACAAGAATGAACAGGAAGCACTTTGGCAGAAGTATTTTTGCCTTGGAGAAGGGCTTTCATGAGAAAGTGCCTGATCCGAAGAAGGTTTACGAGGGAAGTGTAAAAGAGCTTGCCGAGCAGTTCGGCATTGAAGAGTTTATTTTTGTGGGCATTTTGGACGGTATTGATGAATCTCTGGCCGGTTTCCATAATCCCATTGACAGCATGGACGAGAATACCAAGGTGAAGATTCAGGTGGATCCGGAGAAACTTTACTATAATATGGTAGAGGCGAAAGCATCTTGGCTTTTACGATCTTCCGCAGTGGAATACCATTTTAACGGAAGAGAGAAGAAAGGAATTGTACAAGGAACAAAAAGTCCGGCACGGTAAGAAGAGAAGGAAAGAAGATTTATCCGAACGATCTTTGCCCTTGCGGTTCCGGGAAGAAGTATAAGAAGTGTTGCATGAGAAAAGGACGAAGAAAGAGAAAGGAACTTTCCGTCAATGAGTAGTAGAGATTATTTACTGAGGGCAACTGCGGCAGAGGGACGATTCGCGCCTTTGTATGCACGACAAGAGACACGGCGGAGGAACAGAGAGGCTTCACAATACCTCTCCGATTGCAACCGCAGCGCTCGGAAGGCTGATGAGCGCTGCTTTCATGATGGGAGTGGATTTAAAAGGAGAGAAGGATTTGATTACTCTTTCCGTTAAGGGAGACGGTCCGATGAGAAGTCTGGTCGCTACGGCAGACTCTCACGGTACGGTGAAGGCTGCCTGTGCCAATCCCTTATGTTATTTTTACCCCGCAAAGGCGGGATGGACACTTGAACGTTGGGGCGGCAGTCGGAAAAGGTTTTCTTTCCGTAATTCGGGACAATGGCTTAGGAGAGCCCTATGTGGGGCAGACTCAGCTTTTAAGCGGAGAAATTGCCGAAGATGTCAATGCCTATTTCAGTATCAGTGAGCAGATTCCTTCCTCCGTCGGACTGGGAGTGCTTTTAAATAAGGAAAAATACGGTAGAGGCCTCAGGGGCTTTATCATCCAGCTTTTTGCCTTTTGCTGAGGAAAGTTTACTGGATAAGCTGGAGGAAAAGTTGAAGACGGTGCATTCCGTTACGGATCTTTTGAAGGACGGCATACACCGGAAAGTCTTTTGGAATTCCTTTTGGGAGACTTTTTCTCCTGAAATTCATGAAAAGAGAGAGCTTTCTATTTCTGTAATTGTAGTAGGAAAGAGTGGAGAAAGCCTTAATTTCTCTTGGAAAGAAGGAGATAGAGTCCTTGATTTCCGATCATAAGGCAGAGGAAGTTCGCTGTGATTTCTGCAATAAGCGCTATATATTTACGGAAAGTGAATTGAAAGAGCTTCTAAAAATAAGAGTATAGGGAAAATAGACTAAAACTACTTGGTCTTCCGAGAAAATTAGTTGACTATGATGAATTTCTGTGTTATCCTCATCCTGTTGTAATCAATTTCGGTTACAATCGTTTTTGGAGGATACAGTAATGAAAGGTACAGTAAAGTGGTTTAACAACCAAAAGGATACGGATTCATCTCCGATGAGACAGGAAAGGATGTATTCGTACACCACTCTGGTTTGTCCGGAGAAGGCTTCAAGTCTTTAGAAGAGGGACAGGCTGTTGAGTTCGAAGTAGTTGACGGTGCTAAGGGACCTCAGGCTACCAATGTAGTAAAGCTTTAAGAGATTCGATTAGCTTTGCGTACATGACCTGAGAAGTGCAGTGCACAGCCCGGATAGACAGACACAAAGCATTCATCATCTCACTTTCTCTTTAGTTTTGTACCGTATTGTAATATAGATTTCTTTCTTTGGGTAAACAAGATGTTTTCTTTTTAGAGAGACAGCATTGCAAGAAGTGTCAAGTTAAAAGAAAGAAGCAGGACGGCGAAAGCCGTCCTTTTTACCCGGAAAGACATGATACACTATCGTAGCGAGCTTTTTTGGGAAATAGGGAAGCAGAAGATAAAAAAGTAGTAAAACAGCAGAGTGGTAAACAGCAGACAGAGGATAGTAAATAGAGATAAAGTGGATTTTACTTTGTAGAAAGAAATCAGTGAAGAGGAAAAAGGGAGGAAAATGGATAAAGATACTAGAAAAATGACGTCTTATGCGATGCTTCTCGCGCTTTCCCTAATTCTGGGTTATCTGGAATCGATGATTCTACGCCTTTTCCGATTCCGGGAATCAGCTGGGCCTTGCCAATATTGTCAGTATCATCGGTCTCTTTTTCGCTGGGTATACTGCCGACAGGGAATCATCAGTTTTTCTCGCGTGCTCCTCTTATCCGTGCTCTTCGGAAACCTGATGACCTTGAGCTATTCCATGGCGGGATTTTTCCTGAGTTTTTTTGTGATGATTCTTGCGAAACAATACTTCAAGTTATCCTTTATTTCCGTAAGCCTTTTTAGGCGGTATTTTTCCATAATGTAGGACAAATCCTGATGGCGGCCCTTCTTCTCACAATCCTGTTCTTTTTGCTTATCTGCCCCTGCTTTTTACTTGCCGGAACGGCAGCAGGAATCGTGATGGGAGTTTTGGCTTCTGTAGTGGCGAAAACGTTTGGGGAAATTTTTCAGAGAATTCAGGGGATAGCTTGCAAGAAGAGTAGTTCGGTGCTATTTTTATACAAGAACAAACGTTCTTGTATGTAAACGGCTTTCACTTATTTCAAGGCTTTACTAATTTTCTTTTTCCGACATTTTAGGAAAAGAAAAAGCGGAAAGCGGGAAAAGGCAGAAGTAAAAGTAGGAAGAAAGCCGAAATAGATAGAAAATAGCAACAGATAGAAGGTAAAAATTAGAATAGAGATAGAAAAAGGGGCAAATTTTGGAAAAAGGGCAGATTTTGAAAAGAAGTGGATCAAAATTCGAGGTGCCAATGAGCACAATTTAAAAAGCATATCAATCTGGATATTCCGAGAGATTCTTTGGTGGTTCTTACCGGACTTTTCGGGCCCGGAAAGTCCTCTCTTGCCTTTCGATACGATTTATGCGGAGGGACAGAGGCGCTATATGGAGTCGCTTTCCTCTTACGCAAGGCAGTTCCTCGGACAGATGGAAAAGCCGGATGTGGAACTCATAGAAGGATTTTCTCCCGCGATTTCCATTGACCAGAAATCGACAAACAGAAACCCGCGTTCCACGGTGGGAACCGTCACGGAAATCTACGATTATATGCGTCTCTCTATGCAAGAGTGGGGCTGCCCCATTGTCCGGAGTGCGGAGAGAGATTAAGAAGCAGACCGTGGATGAGATGGTGGATCTCCTTATGAAGAAGGAGGAGGGAACAAAGATGCAGCTTTTTGCTCCGGTGGTACGGGGAAAAAAGGGTATGCATGAAAAGCTCCTGCAGAGCCTTCGCCGTTCCGGTTATGTTCGTGTACGAATTGACGGGAATCTCTATGAGCTCGAGAGGAGATTTCATAGAGAAAAACATAAAGCATACGATTGAAGTTTTAGTGGACCGTCTGGTTGTGCGTAAGGGGAATAGAGAAGAGGCTTACGGATTCGATTGAGCAGGTACTCCCCTAGCGGCGGTCTTCTTCTTGTAGACTTTTTAAATGGAGAAGAGCTTCAGCTCTCCACGAATTTTGCCTGTCCCTTTGACGGCACCAGTATTGAAGAAATAGAGCCGAGAAGCTTCTCCTTCAACAATCCCTTTGGAGCCTGTCCGACCTGCTTCGGTATAGGCTATAAGATGGAATTTGACGTGAAGCTGATGATTCCGGATGAGACCTCTCCTTGAATGAAGGAGCTATTTCCGTACTGGGCTGGATGAACTCGAAGGATGAGGGAAGCTTTTACTCATGCCATGCTTGTAGGCCATGAGTGAGAAGTATGGTTTCTCATTGGATACGCCTTTTTCAGGAGCTTTGGAAAAAGGTGAAAAATCTAATCATTAACGGAACAAACGGGGAGAGAGTCACGGTGCATTATCAGTCGCAGTATGGTAAGGGTGCAGTGCATCAGGTGGCCTTTGAGGGCTTACTTGCCAATATCGAACGCCGTTATAAGGAGTGTTTTTCCGAGAAAATGAAGATAGAGTATGAGCAGTTTATGCGCATTACTCCCTGTCCGAGCTGCCACGGGCGAGACTGAAGCCCTCGTCCTTAGGGGTAACTGTCGGAGAGAAAAATATTCATGAAGCGACCATGCTTTCCATGGACAGTTTCTTTGACTGGATTAACTCTGTCAGATTGAAGCCTATGGAGGCAAAAATGCGGAGCAGATTCTTCGAGAAATCAAGGCAAGATCTAGGTTTATGCTGGATGTGGGATTAAATTACCTAAGCCTTTCCCGTTCCGCAGGAACACTCTCCGGAGGAGAGTCGCAGAGAATTCGACTGGCGACCCAGATCGGATCCGGTCTTGTGGGGGTTGCCTATATTCTGGATGAGCCGAGCATCGGTCTTCATCAAAGGGACAATGATAAGCTGATTGCAACCTTAAAAAGACTTCGAGACCTCGGAAACTCCGTTATCGTCGTAGAGCATGATGAGGATACCATGCGGGAAGCGGATATGATTGTAGATATCGGTCCCGGTGCGGGAGAGCACGGAGGAGAGGTAGTAGCCGTGGGAACGGCGGAAGAAATCATGCAAAATCCTGCTTCCATAACAGGACAGTATTTAAGCGGGAAAAAGAAGATTCCACTCCCCAAAATCAGAAGAGCCTATACCCATACCTTGGATGTTTACGGTGCGGAGAGAACAACTTAAAGAATGTGGATGTTAAGATTCCGCTTTCGGTCTTTACCTGTGTGACCGGTGTTTCGGGCTCCGGAAAGTCCTCCCTCGTAAATGAAATCGTGCACAAGTACTGCGCAAAAACTTTAAATAAGGCGAGATTGGTACCGGGCAAGTTCCGTAAAATCACGGGAACGGAGCACTTGGATAAGGTGATTGATATAGACCAAAGTCCGATTGGAAGGACGCCCCGTTCGAATCCGGCAACCTATACCGGGGTCTTTGACCTCATTCGTGATCTCTTTGCCAGTGCCAAGGATGCTAAGGAAAGAGGCTACAACAAAGGGAAAGATTCTCCTTCAATGTAAAAGGCGGGCGCTGTGAAGCTTGCAGCGGAGACGGCATCGTAAAGATAGAGATGCACTTCCTGCCGGATGTGTATGTACCTTGCGAGGTTTGCGGCGGTAAGCGTTACAACAGGAAACCCTGGAAGTAAAATACAAGGAAAGAACATCTATGATGTTTTAAACATGACGGTGGAAGAAGCATTGACATTTTTTGAAAATATTCCTAGCATTAGTCGTAAGATGCAGACTCTTATGGATGTGGGACTTTCCTATATCCGACTGGGACAGCCCAGCACCGAGCTTTCCGGAGGAGAGGCGCAGAGAATCAAGCTGGCTTCGGAGCTTAGCCGAAGAGGCACCGGAAAGACACTGTATATCTTGGATGAACCGACTACGGGACTACATTTTGAAGATGTACGGAAGCTGGTGGAAATGCTGCAAAGACTCGCCGACGGCGGAAATACCGTGTTGGTTATCGAACATAATTTAGATGTGATTAAATGTGCCGATTATATTATCGATATGGGACCCGAGGGAGGATCCGGCGGCGGAACGGTGCTTTGTACCGGAACTCCGGAGGAAGTGGCAAAGAATCCGAAGTCTTATACCGGACAGTATTTGAAGAAGTATTTGCAGTAGTCTTTATAGTAGTATTTGCAGTAGTCTTTATAGTAGATTTACTTGGAAACGGTAAAAATCCAGCTATGATAAGGAGGCAAAAATGAGTGCGGATTGTATTTTCTGTAAAATAGCAAACGGGGAGATTCCCTCGAAGACCATTTATGAGGATGCAGATTTTCGGGTGATTTTTGGATATTGCACCAGGGCACACCCGGTCATGCTCTTATTTTTACCGAAGAGCCACGGAGAGGACCTCTTTAGCTTAGATGATACGGTACTTCAGAAAGTCTTTCCTCTGGCAAAAAAAGTGGCGAAGGCAATCATGCAGGCTACAGGGGCAAAGGGCTGCAATATTGTGCAGAATAACGGCGAAGTAGCCGGGCAGACCGTGCATCACTTTCATGTGCACATTATTCCCCGTTTCGGGACGGAAGGAAATATTGTCTCTTGGAACCCTTCCGGATATGCTGATGGAGAAATGGAAGTTTTGCAGGAAAAGATGGTAAAGGAGCTCAATGGCTAAGATATTGTTAACCGGCGGAGGCACGGCGGGCATGTGACCGCGAACCTTGCCTTACTCAGCGAATTAAGAGAAAAGCATACAATTTACTACATGGGGTCAAAGGACGGCATAGAAGAAGGAGCTTTGCGGAAAAGGCGGGACTCCCTTATTTCGGGATTTCGACAGGGAAGCTTCGCCGCTATTTTTCTCTGCGGAATCTCACAGATCCTTTTCGGGTAATCGGCGGATTTTTTCAGGCAAGAAAGCAGATAAAGGCATGGAATATCGATCTGGTCTTTTTCCAAAGGAGGCTTTGTGGCGGTGCCGGTTATCTTTGCGGCGGCAAGCCTTGGAATCCCTGATTATTTGCCATGAGTCGGATTTTACTCCCGGACTGGCAAACAAGCTGACCATTCCTTTCACGAAGAAAATCTGCTGTAATTTCCAGGAAACGGTTTCCCTTCTCCCTAAGGGGAAGGCGGTATGTACCGGAGCCCCAATCCGAGAAGAGCTTTTACAGGGGAAGAGAGAAGAGGGCTTAAAGCTCTGTGCGTTCTCCGGAGAGAAGCCGGTGCTCATGGTGATCGGAGGAAGCCTTGGTTCAGTGGCAATCAACACCGCCGTTCGGGAGAATCTAACAAAAATTAGGGGAAAACTACGATATCATCCATATCTGCGGGAAGAAGAATGAGGACAAGTCTCTTTCCGATTTAGCGTATTACAGGCAGTTCCCCTATGTGAATCAGGAACTTGCCGACCTTTATCAGGCGGCAGATTTTGTGATTTCCGCGCCGGAGCGAATGATTTATGAAATTCTGGCCTTGAAAAAGCCGAACATTCTGATTCCCTTACCGAAAAAAAGGCTTCGGGGGATCAGCTATTAAATGCGGGAGTCCTTTTCTCGCAAGGATTTTTCCGTAGTGCTTCCACAGGAAGAGTTGGAAGAGAACTCGGCGGTACCCCGGACTGCCTTGAAAAGCTTCATGAGAACAAGGAAAAGTATATTAAAGTTGATGGAAGCTATCCAGAGAAAGAGACGTCGAAAGAATGTGATAGCTGTTATTCAGTCGGTTTTTGGATGAAAAATCGTAGTGTAGAAAAAGAAACGTCGTAGAAAAAGAAGCGTAGTGTAGAAAGGAGAGAAAATGATTGGAATCATCGGTGCCATGGAAGAAGAGGTTGCTCACTTGGTTAAGCTCTGCGAAGAGCGGGAAGAAATCGTACAGGGCCCCTATCATTTTTATAAGGGGAGACTCTCCGGAAAGGATGTCGTGCTGGTTCGTGCAGGGGTTGGAAAGTGCAATGCGGCAGCCTGTACCCAAGCCTTGATTGACCGCTTTCAACCGAGCTATATTTTTAATACCGGGATTGCCGGAGCGATTTCTCCGGAAGTGCATATCTTTGACCTCGTGATTTCGAGGGATGCCTTGCAGTACGATGTGGATGTGACAAGCTTTGATTATCCCCTCGGGAAGGTGCCGGGCGATAAGAAGCTGGGATATGATGCGGACCCGCGTCTTTTGGAACTTGCTGTAGAGGTAAATCAGGAAATCAATCCGGATCACAATAGTTATATAGGACGGGTAGTAACCGGAGACCGCTTTGTATCCTCTCATGAAACAAAGGAATATTTAAAAAAGACCTTTGATGCCGCATGCTGTGAAATGGAGGGTGCTGCTATTGCGCAGATTGCCACAAAAAACGGCGTTCCTTTTGTGATTCTTCGCTTTATTTCCGATGAGGCAAATAATGAGGCGGTGTACGAGGAATTTGAAGCAAAGGCCATAGAAAAAACGGTGAATTTTATGTTGAGTTTTTACGGAGAGTTTAATCTGCGTCAAAAATCTGTTTCTGCGAAGAGTTTAATCTGCATCAGAAGAAAATTTTGAGAAGGGTTTGGGCTGAATTAGAATAAGATTTTTACGAAGAGTTTGGGCTGAATTAGAATTCATTTTTGCTTTTAGGATTTTAAAGTATTTTTAAGGTAAGTTTTCTAAAACAGGGAAGAAAGACTTGCGTGTCCTCTTGCCTGTTTTTATAATAACGGAAGTTGTGTATTTTATATTTTTTATGATAGAAGCTATTTTAGGATAATAGGAGAAAAGGAGAAGAATATGCTGAAGTTGGATTTGTCGAAGGCAAGACAGTTTGTTTCGAAGAGGAGATAGTGAATTTTAAAGCACAGACGCTTTTGGCAAAAGAAATTTTACTGAAGGAAGCGGTGCCGGAAATGATTTTTCTCGGCTGGGTAGACCTTCCGGAGAATTACGATAAAGAAGAGTTTAAAGGATTCAGGCTGCCGCAAAAAGATTCAGGAGGATTCTGATGTCTTACTGGTCATCGGTATCGGCGGATCTTATCTTGGAGCAAGAGCGGCCAATGAGTTTTGAATCACAGTTTTCTACAATGAACTTCCGAAGGAAGAGAGAAAGACACCGGAGATTTATTATGGGAAACAATATTTCTTCCAAGTACATTTTCGATTTAAAGCAGGTTTTAAAGGGAAAGGATTTTTCCGTAAATATCATTTCAAGTCCGGAACCACTACCGAGCCCGCCATTGCTTTCCGTGTGTTTAAGGCTATGCTGGAAGAAAAGTATGGAAAAGAGGGAGCTGCAAAGAGAATTTATGACAACCGATAAGGCAAGGGGGCTTTAAAAGAGCCTTTGCTGATGAGATGGGCTATGAAGAATTTGTGGTACCCGATGATGTAGGCGGAAGATACTCCGTGCTGACCGCTGTCGGACTTCTTCCCATTGCCGTTACCGGAGCAAATATTTGTGAACTGATGGAGGTGCCGCTTCCATGAGAAAGGCTCTTTTAGAGCAGGATTACGAAGTAAACCCGGCATTGCAGTATGCTGCGGCAAGAAATATCATGCTTCGTAAGGATAAGAAGATTGAAATTTTTGTAAACCATGAGCCGTCCTGCCATTATATTTTCGAGTGGTGAGAAGCAGCTCTACGGAGAGTCCGAGGGAAAGGACCAGAGAGGGATTTTCCCGCATCTGTTGATTTTACGACAGATCTGCACTCTATGGGGCAGTTTATTCAGGAGGGAGCAAGACTGCACTTTGAGACGGTTTTAGAGGTAATGGAAAGTGCAGCAGAACTTGTGCTGGAGAAAGAAGAGATCGATACGGACGGTATGAACTATCTTGCCGGAAAGACCGTGGATTTTCGTGAATAAGGCAGCTATGCGAGGGAACAATCCTGGCGCACACGGACGGAAATGTACCGAACTTCCTTCTGCAGATTGATAAGCAGTGTGAGAGAACGCTCGGAGAGCTTTTTCTACTTTCTTCGAGTTTGCCTGCGGTGTCTCCGCCTATATAAACGGCGTGAATCCTTTTAATCAGCCCGGCGTGGAGAGCTATAAGAGAAATATGTTCGCACTTCTCGGAAAGCCCGGCTATGAGGAGCTCGCGAAGGAACTGGCAAAGAAGTAAAGACAAGACTGTAAACATTTTCATGAGTATAGATACCGCACGCTTTGCGCGATACTCGATTATAAATCAAAAAGGGGCTGTAAAAAATCAAAACATAATAAAGAAATTCTTTGCAATATAGGTCTGAATGCGGGGGTAGTCTCGAGCCCGTCGGTACTTGCGAAAACAAGAGAAACGCAGTTTTTCAGCTTAGTATCCGTTACGTGGCGAAGCTGAGGAGAGCGTCCCCAAGTTCAGGCCTATATGCTGAAAAATTATTTTGATTTTTACAGCCCTTTTTATTCTTCAATCACCTGAATTTCCAACTGTCAAGGAAATCTCCTCCATAAAGGAGTCGGAAAGAAAAGTCGTTTTGGATCGGGCTTTGAAATTTCCCGAATTCTTGCCGGAAGCCAGATAGGGGAACCGCTAAATCAAAGTGATGACAGATTTCTTCCAAGGCGGTATAGACTTTCTTGGTTCTGTTTTCCGTTCCTTCCTGCCTGGAAACACAGGAAGCAATTATTTTTCCGTTTTTCCATATTTGTCCGCTTAATCGAAACATCGTTGTCCCCTATAATCGCTAAAATTACCTTTTATTTCCTATCTTCTTTCCCTCTTAATAGAGGGAAAGAAAACTTTCTGCTCCTGTTCTTTTAAAACTTCCCTAGCTTAGCTTGAAATGTGTGATTTGTCAAAATATCCATACTTGCAATAGTGACTGTAAGTACTTGTGATAGTAACTTTAAGACACAATTGACTTTGTCCTGAACTTATGTTAACAATGCTAAGTGAAAACTTAGGAATGAGAGGAAAAAGTTTATGTATTCAGTTGCGGTCGTCAGTCCGGAAAAGTCTCTGGAACCGATAGAGAAGGTGCTTAAAGACAAAAAGCTTTTGATTGTCGTTTTTCACCCTTATATTTATAAGGAACTCAGTGATATTGACGGCATATAGGAGGATTGTCGGAAAAACTATGATGTCATATTCTTTTCGGGAGAACTTGGCTACCATTACATTATGAGGAAGTTCTGATATTCGAATTCCCTGTGCATTTACGGCTTATGAGCCGATAGATGTGCTTTTCATCCTGCTTCATTTTCAAATGCAGCATAAGGACATTCCTTTGCGCCGTGTCTTTTGTGATTTTTTGACGGAAACAAATCATTATATGGGACTTGAGAAATATCTTTCCGAGGAGGAACGTCCCTATTTTTATAAGTGATAGTCATTATGATTATAAGCATATTACTGAGTATGCCAAGAAGCTTTTTGGGATAAAGGGAAGATAGACATGATTCTTTCACGGAGTATCAATAATCTGAAGAGTCTTGATGCTTTACAGATTCCCCTACCTCGCCGTTTTTCCGAACGAAGAGATGATTAAAGCCTCTATTCAGCATGCCCTGGACGAGCTTCGCTTAAGCAGTATCAGTGAAGAAAGAATGCTCTGTTCTACTGATTTGCCCTTTTTCCGAGGAGCTTGCATGGGAGAAGAACAAGAATATAGAGAGGCGCAGACCTATAGCTTTTAACTTCCTACAGAAAAAGAAGGGCATAGACATTTTTCTATTGAAAAGGGGTTTAACCAGTTTTCTCTACAGCCTCCGTTTCCTTGGACTTGGATATTTTTCCTGTTTTGGAAGAAATTTTGATGCAGTGCAAGAAGAATTTGAACTTTCCTTTCCGTCTGGGAATAGGCTTGAGCTCTTCCAAGGAGAGAGTCGATATTACGCGGAACATGCTCTTATGGAGAGCAATAGGGTACGGGAGGAATGATGCCTCTTTTATGGAAGAAGAGGGAAGCTGATTGGACCGATTTCTCAAGAGCTGAGGCTTATTCACAATTATAAGAATGAGAAAGCCTTGAATTTGCAAAAACCTACGGAATTCATGAAAACAATATTTTTAAAACTGGTAAGCTTTATATGAACTTGTTCCGAAACTGCTTTTAAGGCGCAGAGCCTTGCTGAGCTTTTTGGGGATTACTCTCGCTCCGCGAGCCGAATTTTTGGCTAAACTTTACAGCTTAACCTGATTCGTCAGGGGATTGCTGGAAGAGGGGAGTCTCTGCAAGAGAAGAAAAATGAGACATGGCTCGTCCTGCCTTGCATTTTCATTTTGTTCCGAAAACTTTGAGAGGACTTTTTATCGGATAAGTAGATTAACATTCATCCATCTCGAGCGAATAAACCTTGACTTTTAAAAAGATATTTTATGAATATAGTAAAAGATAGTATTAAAAATTAAGACCGTGAAAAGTTAATTTTTATATAAAAATATTTTTTTAAAAAGGAGGAAAAATGTTTAGACAGAAGTGTGCTATAGCGCTATCTATACTGTTAGCGCTATCCTCAATTCTCCAACAAGCGGATTTGCTCAAACAAAGCAGATCAAAAATTCACAGACTCACCTGCTTGGGAGAATGGAGAAGGAAAGCCGGGAGAGGAAGGATTCTCTGCAGAGAAACAGTACGGATTGGAAGAGGATGATCCCTGGAAGAAGTGGGAAACCGGAAGAAAGAGATGGCTTGCAGGAGGCTACAACCGGAAGAAGCTTCTTTTTAGAAACGAAGGTTATAGACGGAGTTGCTGTGACGGTTACGCCGATGCAGGTGTATTCTGAAGGACTCTTTTTTGAGAGTGAAGAAAATCAATAAAAAGAAAAAGAAAAGATAGAAGATGCCGTGTCGGAAAAATTGGAAGAAGAAAATGCGGACTTGACCGATAGTCTTATTTTTGATATCAGTATTCTGAAACTCTGACGGAATGGAAATTCAACCTGATACGGAAAAAGGAGAGGTAAAGGTACAGTTTGAAGAGCTGAATCTTCTTATGGAAGAAGGAAAAGAACTTGCTGTTTATCATATGGATGAATTGGATGCAGAGGCGGAAAAACTGAAGACTTACAGTTGGATCAGGAAAAAGAAAAAGCCTTTGAGCTTTTATGAAAAGCATTTTTCCTTATTTATCATTAGCCTAATTGATAAAAAGGAAGGTACAACGGAATCGGAGGCTATTGAAGTAGGAACAAAGAGAAATATAGGCGGGTTATTAAGAGATCACTTTGGCCTTAAGATTTTGGAGAGTTTAGAAGCAAAATCTTTTAAATGAGGACATCCTTTCCTTGGAAAAAAGAAGGAACTGAATTTTTATTACCGCTAAAAATTGGAACAGGAAAATACAGGTAAAAGCTCCTGATGGAAGTATCAATTATTATGAATTTATTGTTCAGGGGTGAGAAAAAATCCGGACGCATTGGTAAAAACATAGAATATTTCATTACAGGAGAAGGGAAGGATATGACCCTGAATATTCGGGGATAGTGTGATACGGATTTGTTAAGTGAAGCCCCTTGGCGTGCGTATAGTGAGTATATCAGTACAGTAAATATAGAGGAGGGAATTGAGAACCTTTACATACAGCATGCATTTTTGCAATGCCCAATTTGAAAAAGTGTCTCTTCCTTCCGGTCTGCTCTATATTCCTCATAGGGCTTTTTGTATGCCAGTAATAAACTTGAGAATCTGACGATTCCGGCTTCGGTAAAGTTTGATTGGTCACGGAGCCTTGAGAAAAACAAAAGGTGTACAAAAGAATAAGATTGTCAATCTTTCCTTTAAATTGAAAAGTCAGGAAGAAATAATAAAAAGATAAGAATCATTATAACAGTACTTTTACTACTGTTGAACAGAGTACAGGAGCTAACTCGGACAGAATCGTCAGTTTTCAATTTGAAGACCTGAAACTGGACTTTATTCCAGGAAAAATTGCTTTTTGAATTGCAAACGTTGGTAAGTGCAAAGAGAATGAGTTATTCTTTTAACGATATAGAATATTACTTTTATCGAACAGAGAATTCGGCAGAGCAGGTAGATGAAAAATACGTTTAAAAAGGATGGAATTTGGAATTCGGACTATAAGATGAAAGGGGTAAAGTCCATCCTTTCCTTGGATGGTTTAGTAGGGAACAAACAAAGACAAAGAGAAGTGCAGTATACTAATCAATACCCGCTTAATCAATGGGAGGCGGGGAAGAACTATACCTGCTACGTTCTGGCTGTCATTCATGAACAAGGAAATGAGACCCATAGAAAGCTGTCTCAGCCGTTTTCCGTCGGTTTAGCGAATGCCACAAACATACAAGGAAATGAAGGCGGTATTTCTGGAGTATTGAGCCCTTAAGCGAACAGAATTTGAAGAGCCCTTTATGCTTCGAGTTGGAGGCTCAGGAAGAATTTTTGGATTGTAATGGTGAAAATGGCGATAGACCTTGGGCTAAAGTTAATGAAAGCTATGGATTACCCTGCGACCAGACTCGAATTGCAAGAGGGAGTTAGCGAAATAGGACAGTATAGCTTTGAATCGATGGCTATCCTTGGAGATCTTATGATTCCAAGTACTGTTAAGAAGATAGGGGATTTTGCGTTTGAGTTTTCCGACAATTCAAGGAAAATATTCAGTTTTCTCAGCACTTAGAGTATATTGGAAATAGTGCATTTGATGGATTAAATTATAATGGCAACCTTACTACCGGAAGGCTTGAAAGAGATTGGAGAATATGCCTTTTTATGGACGGGACGGAGAGTGGGATCATGAGTATTATGCCGGAAACCCCTTTAACGGGATATCCGAATCTTCTTATGGTACGGTGATTATTCCCGCTTCAGTAAAAGCGCATTGAGAAGCTGCCTTTACAAGGATAGTATGGGAATAAACGGAAGAAATAAAATTATCAATAATTCTTCCATTAAGTTAAGTGAAAGATATGCAAAATCCTTGTTCACTGAATTTTGCGATAGATAATTCTGGAGAGGAGAGTATAGAAAAACCGAAAAATAACGGTTCCTCCCATAGTAGCAGCTCATCCGCCAGTGGTGGTTTTTCCGGAGGCGGAGGCGGTGGAGGTTCGTCCGGAGGCGGAGGCGGTGCACCTAAAGCTTCCAATGCGGAGGAACTACTGCCAATTCGTCTTCCGAAAAGGCGGATTGGCAGAAAGACGAAAGGGCTGGTGGGGTAAGGAATGCAGACGGCTCTTATCCGAGAGATGAATGGAAGAAAATCAATAATAGCTGGTACTTCTTTAACCAAGAAGGATATATGTCCACCGGATGGGTACAGATTAAAGACTCTTGGTACTATTTAGATACTACAGATACGGAAAATGGAGGAAAGATGAACACCGGCTGGAAGTATATCGGAGAACAATGGTATTACTTCGGTACGGAGGAAGGTGAGATGCTAGGGAAAATGAGTACCGGATGGAAGTATATCAGTGGAAAGTGGTATTATTTAAATCCGGAAGCAGGTGCAACAATGGAAAGATGCTCTTTAATACCGTAGTGATAGGTATACCTTTGGGACCTGACGGTGCATGGGATAACCAGCCTAAAAAAGCAATATAAAGGAAGTACTGAGGTTTATCAAAAGAGAAATTTTATTTCGATGTAAGAAAGGAAGGGGTCGGTACAGTGACCCCTTCTTCTTTTTGTCGTATTCTGTTGTATAATGCCTGAGAATAAAAACAGAGCGAGTAGGAGCATATGGCAAGAAAAAGAACAAGAAAAAGAATACTAGGCGAGAGAGCAGGAAAAGAGAAGAAGAGCAAATTATCGATCCGAGAATAAGGGAAGAGATAATCTTGATTTTTATTTGTCTTTTTGCTCTTTTTGCTATTTTTAAGTAATTTAGATTTTATGGAGTTTTAGGAGAAGTTTTTAAGGGCAAGTCCAATTTATTTTATTTGGAAACTTTGGCTTTTTGTTTTCTTTGCTGTTTATTCTAATTTATTATGAGAAAAACAAGGAAAAGCCAGGGCTTATTTAATAGTGTTATGGCTATAGTGGTTCTTTATCTTTTAACGGAGAGTCCGTTCTCTTTGGGGAAGGAAATTCCGGAGATTTTTATTCGCTTCTTCAGGGCGGAGGGGTCTTGGGAAGCGTACTTTTCTCCTTTCTTTGTTCCTTGAAGATTGGCTGCTCTTTTTGTACTCTTCTTTTTATCCTTTTATCGCTTGTTTTTATAACGGAAAAACCGCGCATGAGCCTTTTTGCCGTATTTTCCGTGCATACAGCGGAAAAGCGGGAAGAAGAGCCAAGGAAGATTTCCGAAAGATATCCGATTCGGCAAGAGAGGCTTTTAGAGAGAGAGAGAGAGAAGGACACTAAAGGGAGTGGATTTTTTTCCGCTACGGATTTACATATAGAAGATTTTTCCGAGGAAGAACGAGATGAGGAAGAGCTAAGGAATTCAGTGGAAAAATATGGTCCTGATTCTCGATTTGTAGAAGAAGTCGATTTACTGAGGCCGGATAGCGAATGATTTTTTTCGGAGAAGGAGAAAACGGAAGACTTCAGCTTTGATTTACCGCTTAACACAAGTTCGGAGAAGGAAACCGTTTTGGAGAAAAAGAGCTGAAGACGGTAAGAGCCTGAAGGAAAGGCTCTTAAAGCAGGACTGATTTTGATCATGCCGTGGAAAACGGCATCGGGGGAAGAATTGCATCGGACCGGGGAGAATCTTGAAAACGAATGCAGGAAAAAGAAACCGGAAGAGTTGGAAATTCTAAAAGAGACCGCTCCCTTATCAATTTCCGCCCTTGTCTCTTTTTAAAGCAGTCGAAAGAAAAGGGCAGTAACGAAAGAAGTGAAATTGAAAAGAATGCCAGAACTTTGCAGGATACCTTGAAGAGTTTCGGAATCACAGTAAGTATCAGTAATGTATCGGTAGGGCCTTCGGTTACCCGGTATGAGCTTCAGCCGGAACAAGGCGTAAAGCTCGCTAAAAATTGTTTCCTTGAGTAATGACATCAAGATGCGTCTTGCCGCGGCGGATATTCGTATTGAGGCTCCGATTCCCGGAAAATCTGCGGTAGAATTGAAGTCCCGAACAAGCATAGTAGGGTGGTTTACCTGGGGGATATCTTGACTTCTCCTGAATTCAGGGAAAATAATATGAAGCTTTCTTTCGGTGTGGGAAAGGATATCGCAGGAAAGGTGGTAGTAACGGATATCGCAAAAATGCCGCACCTTCTTGTCGCCGGAGCTACGGGTGCCGGAAAATCCGTTTCCATCAATACCTTTGATTATGTCTATTTTATATAAGTACACCCGGAGGAGGTACGCATGATTATGGTGGACCCCAAGGTGGTGGAACTGCAGGTATACAACGGGATTCCGCATCTTTTGATTCCCGTAGTTACCGATCCGAAAAAAGCGGCATCGGCTTTAAACTGGGCTGTCGCCGAAATGACCAACCGTTATAAAAAATTTGCCAACCTGTCCGTCAGGGATCTAAGCGGCTATAACGAGAAGATTCGAAAAATGTCCAAAGAAGAGAGAGAGAGGGATTCTCTTGAGATTCTTCCGCAGATTTTGATTATCATTGACGAGCTTGCCGATCTTATGATGGTTTTCCGCGCAGGAGGTGGAGGATGCTATCGTTCGTTTAACACAGCTTGCAAGAGTCTGCGGTATGCATCTAATTATTGCGACTCAGCGTCCCTCCGTGAATGTCATTACCGGTTTAATCAAGGCAAATGTGCCTTCCCGCATTGCCTTTTCGGTCAGCAGCGGAGTGGACTCCCGTACCATCATTGATATGAACGGTGCGGAGAAGCTACTTGGAAAAGGAGATATGCCTTCTTCCCCAGAGTCTTCCGAAGCCGATTCGTGTGCAGGGAGCCTTCGTTTCCTGATGAAGAAGTGGCTAAGGTTACCGAGTTTTTAAAGAGCAGAGGGAAGTCGAATACAAGGAAGACATTACAAAGAGTATTGAACAAGGCGGCTCGGAGGAAGCTTCTTCTCAAACATCGGGAGACCGGATGAGCTCTTTTTGAAGCGGCGGAAGCCGTAATAGAGATGAAAAGGCGAGCATAGGCTATTTGCAAAGAAAAATTCAGAATCGGTTTTAACCTGGGCGCTCGAATCATGGATCAGCTTTTCGAGGCGCATATCGTTGGGGAGGAAGAGGGAACGAAAGGCAAGAAAGATACTCATGAACCTGGAAGAATTTGATGAATTTTTTAGCTAAGGAGAGGATGTAAGAAGATGAAGTCGGATTTGGAAATTGCACAAGAGATGAGATGCAGTGATATTGCTTCTGTCGCAAAAGAAGTACTGAATAGCGGCAGAGGAGCTTGAGCTGTACGGAAAATATAAGGCGAAGCCTCTCCTTGGTCTATGAAAAAGAGAAAAGAAAAGAAAGATAGCAAATTGGTCCTCGTTACGGCTATAAACCCGACTCGATGGGGGAAGGAAGACTGACGACTTCTGTAGGCCTTATGGACGCTTTTACATCGTTTTGGGGAAAAAAGGCATTACTTGCTGTCAGAGAGACCCAGCCTTGGCCCCTGCTTCGGCATAAAGGGAGGGGCTGCGGGAGGCGGGTATGCCCAGCTCGTTCCTGTGCGAAGACTGAATCTTCATTTTACAGGGGATTTTCATGCCATTACATCGGCAAACAACCTGCTTTCCGCTATGCTCGACAATCATATTAAGCAGGGAAATGCCCCTGGATATTGATTTAAAACGGGTTCAGTGGAAAAGATGCTCGATATGAACGATCGCTCCTTCGGAATATTGTAATCGGACTGGAGGAAGTGCGTGACGGTGTAGTGAGAGAGGATCATTTTATCATTACAGGTACTCGGAAATCATGGCGATTCTTTGTTTGAGCTCGATACGGAGGATTTAAAAGAAAGATTGTCCCGCATTATTGTGGCTTATAATTCGAAGGAGATGCGATTACCGCTAAGGATCTTCATGCGGTTGGCGCGATGGCGGTACTTTTTGAAGGATGCGATTAAAAGCCCAATATTGTACAGAGTCTGAAGGCAACATGCATCATCGTTCATGGAGGCCCCTTTGCCAATATTGCCCATGGATGCAATTCTCTCATGGCGACGAAGTATGCACTTAAACTTTCGGATATCGTGATTACGGAAGCCGGTTTCGGTGCGGATCTCGGTGCGGAAAAATTTTTGGATATGAAGTGTCAAACTAGGCGGGTTAAAGCCGGACGCAGCTGTTCTCGTGGCTACGGTTCGCGCTTTAAAATATAATGGAGGAGTCGGAAAGACGGAGCTTTGTGCGGAGAATGTAGAACGCTTAAGAGGGGAAGTGTTAATCTGGAAAAGCACATGGAAAACTTGGAAAAATACGGTCTTCCCCTCGTGGTAGCGATTAACCGTTTCCCGACAGATACGGAGAAAGAGTTGGAATGGCTTTTCTCTTTCTGTAAGTCGAAAAGGCGTCGGCTTTTGCACTTTTCGGAGGTTTTTGAAAAAGGGAGGAGCAGGTGGAGAGGAACTTGCAAAAGGAGCTCCTGAAGCAGTTGGATAAGGCTGCTCATTTTACCCCGATACAGTGATTTAAGCCTTTCTCAAGGGAAAGATAGAAAAGGTAGCGAAAGAGATTTACGGTGCGAAGGGGAGTGCAATACTCTTCAAAGCGGAGAAAGAGCTTAAGAGGCTTACGGAGATGGATTTTTCCGCTTTGCCCGTTTGTATGGCAAAGACACAATACAGTCTCTCGGATGACCCGAGCCTGCTGGGAAGGCCGGAGGATTTTATGATTACCGTGAGAGAAGTCTATGTTTCTGGAGGAGCCGGCTTTGTTGTTTGTCTGACGGAGAGGTAATGACCATGCCGGGACTTCCGAAAAAAGTCCTGCCGCGGAAAGAATCGATCTTGTAGACGGAAAGACCGTAGGGCTCTTTTAAAAGCTGATGTGGAACTAAGCCTAAAAACCGAAGTGAAACAAAGTTATTTATAGATGAAGTTTTCTGCAGAGACACGCAGTGCCGGAAAAGCAGTGCCGGACAAACTGTGACAGGGAATTTTTAAAACGGAAGGAATAATCAATGGAAGAATGGGTTAAATCTTTAAAGAACTATACGGTTCTTTTCCCGGAAATCCGGAAAAAGAAGAGCTGAAAGCAATCTCTTATGATTCCCGAACGGCGAAGGCCGGGGATCTCTTTCTTTGCATGAAGGGGACTAAGCTGGATTCTCATGATAGGATTTTTGGAGCTGATTCATAAGTGAATTCGCATTTTTGTGGTGGAGAAGGAACTTTCCGAACTTTCTTTAGAAGGAATGATACAAGAGAGCTTTGTATCGTCAAGGTGGAAAACGGAAGGGCGGCACTGCAAGCCTCCGCCTTCTTCTTCCATTATCCGGCAAAGGAAATGCTGATGATCGGCATTACCGGAACGAAGGGAAAAACAACCACCGCAGGAATGGTCAGGAGTATTTTGGAAGAAGGCGTGATATAAGACAGGTCTCATTGGAACAACGGGAATAGAGTATGCGGGACTTCATGTGAGAGTCGGAATACCACCCCGGAATCTTATACTTTGCAGGAAACCTTCCGAAAATGAAGGAAGCAGGCTGCAATGCGGTAGTGATGAAAGCTTCTTCACAGAGCTTTAAAAATGCATAGAACAGATGAAATTCTATTTGATTACGGTATTTTTACGAATATTGAGGAAGACCATATCGGGGAAAAATGAGCATAAAGATTTTCAGAATACAATACTATAAATCTCGATTTTCACCCAGTCGAAAATAGGACTGATCATATGGATGCTAATTTTGCGGACGAGTTTTTGGCAATGCACCCTGTCCCTGTTATAGCTTTGCGCTGGACAGGGAAGCGGATTTTCAAGCGAAAAATATAGAGAATCTTAGGAGAGATGATTTTATCGGTACGAGTTTTTCCTTCCTGCACGGGAAAGAAAAAGAAAGTATCTTTAATCATCTCCCGGGAGATACAATGTTTACAATGCTTTAGCGGCCATTTCCGTAGCCTCCCTTTGCAAGTTCCGATGGAGAAGATAAAGTCCGCTCTTTCGAAGATAAAGGTAAACGGGAGAATGGAAGTCGCTTTACAAAAGGATGGCTATACCGTTATTGTGGACTATGCGCATAATGCTATGGGAATGAAGAATTTACTGGAAACGCTTAGGACTTATGATCCGAAAAGGCTGGTGGTTGTTTTCGGTTGCGGAGGAAATCGTTCCAAAGAAAGAAGATACGGAATGGGAGAGGTTGCCGGAGAAATGGCGGATTTTACTATCCTTACTGCGGACAATTCCCTGTTACGAGAAAACCGAGGACATTATTTCGGATATAGAAAGCACTCTTGTAAAAAGAAAACGAGGGATTATATTGCCATTCCCGATAGAAGAGAGGCGATTTATGCTTTTACGGCATGCCGTGAGGAGATCTGATTGCCGTTATCGGAAAAGGGCATGAAGAATATAACGAGGTAAACGGAGAGTTCACCCGTTTTGTGGATCGGAAGTTATCCGGGAAGAAGCGGCAAAAGTTAGGGTGATTTGTTTATTCATGGAAATTAGTATAGTGCTTTTGGAGATAGAAAAATGGTGGATTTTTGAAGAAATATTTTTGGCGGTAAATCGTATAGTCACTGACTCCAGAGAAGATTGCTCTCTGCTCTTTTCGTCCTGATTAAAGGGGAAAACAGGATAGTATCGCTTTATTCCGATGGCGATAGAACATGGAGCAAAGTTTATTTTTACCGCGGAAAACGAAGAAAAGCTGATAAAAAGCTATCCTGATGTTCATTTTTATCCGGTAAAGGATACCCAGAGGCTCTACAGGAATTTGGCGCATTTTGTCGGAAAAAAAGTACAGAGGTACGCTATCGGGGTTACGGGCCTGGTAGGGAAAAACGACGACAAGGGAAATGATTGCGACTGCACTTTCTTCCGAAAAAGGTATTTCAAAACCAAGGGAAATGCCAACTCGCAGATAGGGGTTCCTGCATTCTTTTTGCCATGGCAAGGGAGAATCGGGAAATCAGCGTGATAGAGATGGGGGTTTCCCTGCCCGGAGAAATGGAGAGACTTGCCGGGATGGCCTCCGTAGATTTTGCGGTGTTTACCAATATCGGAGATGCACATTTGGAAAATATGCATACCAAGGAAAATACCTGTTTTGAGAAGTTGCATATTTTGATGGGAGAAAAAGAAAAGGTGGAGCTTTATCTCCGAAGAGGATCCGATTCTTTCCGCACTTACGGAAGAGAAAATAGAAGATATGGGATTTTTACAGGATATTTCCGTCTCTCTTTCTTCTATGACAAAGCCTCTATTCCGCTTTCCGTACCCGGTGAACATATGAAGGAAAATGCCGGAGTCGCCCTTTCTTCTTGCCAAGCGCCTTGGCATTTTGGAAGACTCGGCTGTACGAGCACTTACTGCTTTTTAGAGGCCTTCCCGGAAGAGGAGAAAGGCTTTTTACCAAAGACGGCATTACCATTATTGACGACAGCTACAATGCTTCTCCAAGCTCCATGAAAGCGGCAGTTCAAGTCTTTATCCCGGGAAAAAGGGAAAAGACGTATTGCAGTTTTGGGAGATATGAATGAGCTCGGGACGGAAGAACTCATCCTGCATAGGGAAGTAGGAGAGGAGATGAGACGGCTTTCCTTGGACTGTCTTTTTACTCTTGGGGAGAAAGCGAAGGAAATCGGACAGGGCTTCAGGATAAGAAGCTTCCCGGAGCAGCCTGTACTTCCCTTGATGAGCTGGAAAAAGCGCTCAGTGAGGAAATCAAGGAGGGGATGTTATCCTCTTTAAGGCCTCGCACTCTCTCTCCTTATCCACTGTAATCAAGAAGATTCTGGAAGAGCATGGGCATGAATCGGAGCTGAAACACATAAGGAGTTAATTTGTACGCAGAGGTAATTGTTGACATCAGTCATGAGGCAATTGATAAGAGCTTTACTTATAGGATTCCCATGGGGATGGAAGTTCATCCGGGGGATCCTGTTTTTAGTTCCCTTTGGAAGGGGCATAAAGAAGGCTTATGTCTTGGCACCTTTCCGATGCGGTAGACTATCCTGAAGAGAAAAATCAAGGAGATTCATTCTCTTTGCGAGAAGGAGTTTTCCGTTCTGATAAGCTGCTCCAACTTGCCGTATGGATGAGTGAAGAATATGCCTGTACACTAAATCAATGTTTAAAAACGGTCCTCCCGGTAAAAAGAAGACCCAAAAGAAGGAAAAAGGAGAAGGCGTATTTTTAAAAAAAGGAGACGTTGCCACTCTCTCTAACGAGGAGCAAGCTGCGGTACTTTCCCGGTATTCATAAACTGTATCGGGAAGGGCGAATTCAGTCTTCTTTTTCGGGGGTAACTGGATCGGGAAAAACGGAGATTTACCTCATCTTATGGAAGAGTATAGAAAAGGGAAAGGAAGTTATTTTTGATTCCGGAAATTTCCTTAAGTTTTCAAACCCGTTCCAGAATAGAGAGGCATTTCCGGGGATGGTTTCGTTTTGCATTCAAAAATGAGCCAGGAGAGCGAGCGAAAGTATGGAAAACTGTCGAAGCGGGAAAGTGAAGATTTTGATGGGACCTCGTTCCGCTATTTTTTTGCTCCTTTTTCTCATCTTGGGCTGATTATCATGGACGAGGAACATGATCGTTCCTAGCAAGTCGGAGACGGCGCTACGCTATGAGACAAGGGACGTGGCAAGGAAGAGAGCGGAGCTTTCCGAGCAGTTGCTGTCGGAACGGCAACACCTTCCGTGCAGATCTATTCCGAGGTGGAAAGGGAGAGCTGGCATGTTTCACTCTGAAAAAGAGGGCTGTTCCGGGGAGTGTTTTACCGAAGATTCGTATCGTGGATATGAAAAAGGAATTGGAGAAGGGAAACAGATCCATTTTTCCAAAGAATTGGAAGAAGCGATTCGAGAGAGGCTTGAAAGGGGAGAGCAGTGTATGCTCTTTATGAACAGAAGGGGATATGCCCCTTTTGTGAGTTGTCGAAAATGTGGAGAAGCACTTCGCTGTCCTCACTGTGATGTGAGCCTTAATCTGCATAAGAACGGGAGATTACAGTGTCACTACTGCGGCTATCAAAGAGAAATGCCGAAGCTTTGCCCATGCTGCGGAAGTAAATACCTTGCGGCATTCGGTACAGGAACGGAAAAATTGGAAGCGCTTTGTCATAGCGTATTTCCCGAGGCAAAAATTTTGAGACTGGATCGGGACAGTACAAAAGACGGGGAAAAATATGAAGAAATCCTCCGGGAGTTTTCCGAGAAGAAAGCGGATATCCTTTTGGGAACACAAATGATTGTAAAGGGACACGATTTTCCGTCGGTGACTTTGGTTTCGATTATTGCAGCGGATCAGCTCCTTTTTCAGTCCGATTTTCAGAGCGGGAGAAGCGACCTTTCAGCTGATTACGCAGCTTGCCGGAAGAGCGGGAAGAGGGGGAAAGGCAGGGGAGGTTCTCATTCAGACTTATCAGACGAATAACCCTGATTTTTGGATATCTCCTTATCCCAGGACTATGCCCGATTTTACGAAGAGGAAAAACAGTACAGAAAAAGACTGTCCTATCCTCCTTTTTCAAGATGTTGGCTCATTCAGTGCGTTTATACGGAAGAAGAGTTCCTACAACTTATTCTTTGCCAAGGTTTTGCCCTAAAAATTGTGGCTGAGGTGGAGGATAAGGGAGGGAAATCTACGGTCCGTTTCCCTGCCACGGTTTATAAAACTAAAAGGATAATTTTCAGGCAAATCATCTATATTAAGCATGAGTCTCATGATATAATTCTTCAGTTACGAGATAGATTTATAAGGGAAGTTAAAAAGAAGACCGGAGAGATTTAATTTTATTACAATTTGATCTTTTATAGAGATACGAAGAAAAGGGCAAAAAGGAAGGAAAAAGATGGCAATTCGTACAATAAGAACCATAGGAGATCCTATTTTGGAAAAGAAGAGTAAGCCGGTAAAGGGAAATGAACGAGCGCTTGCAGGAATTGATTCACGATATGTTTGATACCATGTATGAGGCAAACGGAGTGGGACTGGCTGCACCGCAGGTAGGTATTTTGAAGCGGATTTTTGTAGTGGATATCGGTGACGGAAAAACGCTACGTGGCAATTAATCCCGGAGATAACGCCTTTAGGAGAGGAAGTGCAGACGGGAGAAGAAGGTTGCCTTTCCGTTCCCGGAAAAGAAGGCGTAGTGACTCGCCCGATGAAGCTCTCCGTGAAAGCTTTGGATCAAAATATGCAGGAATACAGTCTGGAAGCCGAAGGGTTTCTGGCTAGAGCTTTTTCTCATGAATACGATCATTTGAGCGGTATCCTTTATACCGAAAAAGGTGGAAGGAGAACTGGAAGACGTAGTGTATGAGGAATTGGAGGAGGAAGAGCTTTGAGAATCATCTTTATGGGAACTCCGGACTTTGCGGTAGAAGGTCTGGAGGCTATTCAAGAAGCCGGGCACGAGATTCTTCTGGTAATCAGTCAGGAGGATAAGGCAAAGGGAAGAAAGGCCATTATTGAAAAAACACCGGTTAAGCTTGCTGCAGAACGACTCGGTCTTCCTGTACATTCCACCAAGCGTTTGAGAGCGGACAGTGATTGTATAGATAAGATGAAAAGTCTTAAGCCGGACTGCATAGTGGTAGCGGCTTTTTCGGGACAGATTCTTCCGAAGGAAGTTTTGGATATTCCGAGCTTGGCGCCGTAAATATTCACGCTTCACTGCTTCCGAAGTATAGAGGGCTTCTCCCATTCAGGAGGCGGTGCTTTAGGGACAAAGAAAGCGGCATTACTACCATGTTTATGGCGGAAGGCTTGGACACGGGAGACATTCTTTTACAGGATAAAGTAACACTGAATCCGGAAGAAACAGTGAAAGCCTTTTTCAAAAAGCTTGCAAGCTTTCCCGAAGAACCATTGTAAAAACGCTGGAGAGCCTTCAAAAAGGAGAATTAAAGGGGATTCCGCAAAAGAGGAAGAAGCAAGCCATACCGGAATCATCAAGAAAAAGACGGCTTTTATCAATTGGAACAGGGGCGCGGGCAGAGATTGAACGAATGGTGAGAGGGTATATTCCCTGGCCTAATGCGGTAAGTCTACTTCCAAGCGGAAAAAGCTTTTAAGATTTGGAAAGCGGCAGTTTTTCACAGAAATCGGATAGTACCTTGGAAAAAAACGCTTCGTCCGCTCTTTTTCTTCTCTGGGAAGGATTAAAAGAGAGGATATTGAGCGTTTTTGAATGAGAATATGCAGGAATCTTTATCTCCCTTTGGGGAAGTGCAGGAGAATTTTTCTGCCTCCGATAAAAAGGCTTTTTTGTTTCTACAGGAGATGCAGATTTTGGAGATATTGGAGCTGCAGGTGGAGGGAAAGAAAAGAATGAGTGCAGGCGATTTCTTCAGGGCTACATTGTAAAAATGAAGCTATTGAAAAAGCGGCAGTTGAAAAAGGCTAAGATTTGGAGGAAAACTCAGAGTTTCCCTAGGACAGCTCTTAATCGAAGGGAAGTCTTGAAGCGTTTTTATAAAGAAGATTTTTAGATAATATAAGGAGAAATGGTGGAGAAAAGAGAAGTGAGAGCTAAGCAAAAAGAAGTGCAAACACAAAAAGTGAACGAGAAGCAGTTTTAGGACTGCTTTTTCTGTTTTTCGGAAGGAGAATTTCTTCATCTTGCCCTTCGAAAGCTTTTTACGGACCATCCCTATTTTGACAAAAGGCAGAGAGCCTTTATTACAAGACTTGCACACGGAAACCGTAGAACGCTATATACAGCTGGATTATTGTATTTTTCTACTTCTCAAAAACGGCTTTAAAAAAGATGAAGCCGCTTCTTTTACAGGCGTTGAGGCTCTCTGCTTATCAGCTTCTTTATGGACAAAAATTCCTCCGCATGCCGCAATTAATGAAAGCTTAAAATATTTAAAAAGGAAATTACAGGGCCTTTGTTCCCTTTGCCAATGCTATCTTACGAAGAATCAGTCAAGATAAAGATGTTCTTCTTAAAAAGCTTAAGGAGGAGCATAAAGAAGATGCTATCGGGGCGGCTCTTCCCGAAGAATTATTCCGTTTTTAGTGAAGGAACATGGAATACCTGGATACCATGAAGATTGCGGAAGCATTTTTACAGAGCGAGGGGGCTTCTTTATTCGAAATAAAAAAGGAGAGGGAGAAAAGCTTTCCGGAAATCTTATGGAGGAGGAGCGTTTTCTTTCAGGAGAAGTGACGATTCAGGACTTTTCTTCTCAGGAGGTGGCGAAACTTGCCGTTTTGCCGCAGGGGGCCAGAGTCTTGGACTGTTGCAGCGCTCCCCGGAGGGAAGGCCTGTCATATTGCGAGTCTTATGAAGGGACAAGGCATGGTCTACGCAAGAGACGAAAAAGCGGATAAGCTGCATTTTATAGAGGAAAACAAAAAGCGCCTTCACATTGACAATATGGAGATTGAGGCATGGGATGCCAGAGTGGCGGATTCCCGTTTTATAGAGGACGGAAAAAGGTAATTTGGACTTGGTACTTTGCGATGTGCCCTGCTCGGGTCTCGGCGTTATCGGAAGAAGGCGGACATTCGACTCCATTTTACGAAGAGGGAGTAAGGTCTTTACAGAAACTGCAAAGAGAGATTCTGAACACGGTACAGACTTATGTAAAGCCGGGCGGACAGCTTATCTACTCGACCTGTACGCTTTCCAAGGAGGAAAATGAAGAAAACCGCGACTATATTTTGTCTCATTTTCCTTATCAACTTAGAAAAGAGAAGAAATTTCTTCCGGGAGAACCGGGAGACGGGTTTTACTACGCCTGTTTTTATAAGAAAATAAGGGAACGCCGAGTTGAAAAAGATAGGCACAGTAGGAACATAGGAGTCGAATAGGAATAAGAGCACTCAAGCATAAGGGAGTGCGGAGAAGAAGCATGCAAAACTTAAGGGATTTAGAAGAAAAAGAAATAGAGTCATGGGTTTTAGCGAAGCATTTTCCAAGGTACAGAGCGGAGCAAATCTATCGATGGGTACAGGAGAAGGATGCAGAGGATTATCAAAGCATGGCTAATCTCCTGCAGAGCTTAGAAAGAGTTTAAGTGAAGAGTTCAGTATAGCGTTTCCCAAGCTGTACCGGCGTTATACCTCGAAGCTGGATGAAACGGAAAAATTTCTTTTTGAACTTAGTGACGGTCATCGTATCGAGTCCGTTTTCATGGCTTATCACCATGGCAACACGGCTTGTATCTCTACGCAGGTGGGGTGTAAAATGGGCTGTGCGTTCTGTGCTTCCACCCTTTCCGGTCTGGCGAGAAACTGCAGTTCCGGAGAAATGGTCGGCCAGATTGCGGCAATCGAAAAGTATACGGGGAAAAAGATTTCAATGTAGTTCTCATGGGTTCCGGGAGCTCTCGATAATTAGTGATGAGGTGCTTCGTTTTATCCGCATTATCAGTGGGAAAAATAGGGAGAAATCTTTTCTCAAAGAAATATTACTTTGTCGACCTGCGGAATCGTTCCGAGAATTTTTGAACTCGCCGAGGAAAAGCTCGGCATCACTTCTGGCATTAAGTCTCATGCTCCGACAGATGAAAAACGAAGGAAAAATCATGCCATTGCCAATCGCTACAGCCTTGAAAAAGTCATGGAGGCGGTTCGATACTATTTTCAAAAAGACGGGAAGAAGAGTAAGCTTTGAATATGCTTTGGTACTCGGAGTAAATGACGGGAAAGGAAGATAGGAAGAGCTCTTAAAAACTTCTTAAGAAGAAGGGAGAGCATTTTTCCGACTCATGTGAATCTCATTCCGGTAAATCCCATTAAGGAGAGAAACTTTACCGCTCCGGACAGAAAGAGGATTCTCTCTTTTCAGGAAGGCTTAGAAAAAAGGGAATCAGTTGTACGATAAGAAGAGAAATGGGAGCGGATATTTCCGGTGCTTGCGGACAATTAAAGGCGCGATGCGGAATTGGAAGAAAGGAAGGAATGATGCAATTCTTTTGCGAAAACCGATCAGGGTAAAATGCGAAAAAAATGAATCAGGATTTTATCTTTGCCACAGAGGATAAGCTGGGAATTTTTCCGAACCTTTTTACTGGCGGACGGAATGGGAGGGCATAAAGCGGGAGACTACGCTTCCCGTTATCTGGTAGAAGGCCTGACCTCTTATCTGCAAAAACTTCGGGCAGCAGTCCGATTCATTGCTTAGAGGAAAATATAAAAAAAGATCAATGCGGAGCTGTTCTCCCTTTCCGAGAACAATATCCAACTCCACGGGATGGGGAGCACTCTGGTTACCGCTTTTGTAGAGGACAAGGTTCTCTTCCTGTCCAATGTAGGAGACAGCAGGGCATACCTCTTTCGGAAAAACAGACTGAAGCAACTGACGAAGGACCACAGCTATGTGGAAGAAAAAAATACGGATGGGAGAGATGATTCGCGGGTCAAAGGATTACTTAAGCCACAGGAACTATATCACCCGTGCAGTGGGAGTGAAAAAAATCTTTTAGTGGATTTCTTTTGAGACGGATTTGGAAGAGGGCGATCTTTTTTCCTCTGTTCGGACGGATTAAAGCAATATGGTGGATAATGAAAAGCATTGTTGAAATTCTGAAAGACGAGTCGAATGTAGAGGAAAAAGGACAGGCACTCATTGATTTAGCCAATATTAACGGCGGAAAAGACAATATCGCTTTGATTTTGGTTAATCCCTTTGGAAAGGAGTAGGGAAGATGAAAATAGAAAAAGGTACCCTGCTTCAGGACAGATATCAGATAGAAAGCCTGATCGGCGAGGGCGGTATGAGCTATGTTTATAAAGCAAAAAGACAGCAAACTCGGCCGTATTGTCGCGCTTTAAGGTTTTGAAGGAAGAATATGCGGAGAAGGAAGATTTTGTCAGTAAGTTTCAAAATGAAGCAAGAGCTGCGGCAAAGTTAAATCATCTGAATATTGTCTCCACCTTTTGATACGGTGGATGAAGGAAAACTGCATTTTTATTGTAATGGAGCTGGTAGAAGGAATTACTTTAAAAGAGTTTATTCATAGAAAGAGCTCTTTAAATGAAAGAGAAGCCATAGGAATTGCTCTTCAATTGATTGACGGGATAGATACCGCGCACAAAATGGGGATAGTGCATCGCGATATCAAACCGCAGAATATCATAGTCAGTACGGAAGGGGTGGTGAAGATTGCCGACTTCGGTATAGCCGGAGCCGCGATTCAGGAAAGCGGAAATGCTTCGGTTATGGGCTCTGTACACTATATTTCTCCCGAACAGGCTCGCTCCGGAGTCAGTGACGAAAGATCCGATATCTATTCCTTCTCTTGTACTTTATATGAGATGTTGACCGGAAAACCGCCCTATGAAGGGGAAGATTCCATGGCGGTGGTATTTTCACATTTGGAGGATCCGATTCCGCGAGTGCGAGACAGTGTAAAGGATGTATCCAAAGCCTTGGACTATATCGTATGGAGAGGAATGCAGAAAAAGGCCTCTCTTCGATACCAGAACATTGCAGATATGGGAGAGGATTTACAACTTGCCTTGGAGGATCCGGATGGAAGCTTTATTTCCGAACAGGAAGAAGAGGGGAGAAAGAGCAACCTTGGCAGAATGCAAATGGACCGAGGAATCAGTACTTTATATAAAGGTACTCGCGGTTATTTCCGTTGTCTTAATTGTGGCCGTTTTTCTCTTTCTCGGCTATAAAATTGTGGGTGTTCTTCATTCGGTACAAAACTTTTCTGAGGAAACGGAAACGGTAAAGGAAAACAATGAGGAAACCACACAACCTGCTATTACCATTTCCGCTTTGGACAGTGTGCTTCCGGAAATCATAGGAAAGACAATACCGGAGGCGGAGAGGATGCTTTCCAATTACGGGATTCAACTGTATGCAGAGAAGGAAGAATTTTCGGAGAAGTATGAGGAAGGACAGATTATTTCCTACCCAAGCGGAAAATACAGCAGTGATAGCCGCATTTATGTCACGGTTTCCAAGGGAAGCAAGGACCTTACTTTCTATGATCCGAAAAATCCTGCAGATCTTTCGGCACTGCAAAAGATGCGCCTTTTCGGATTTGGAAGCAAAAGCTGAAGGACAGGGAATTTCCTACAGTATCAAAGAAGAGCCATCCGATACCGTGGAAAGCGGATATATCATCAGGACCAATAAAGCCGACACGAAGGAAGCGGGAAATTTGGAAATCACGGTGAGCAGCGGAACGAATACCAAGGTCGTTCTTATGCCGAACCTGCTTGGACTTACAGAGGATGAGGCAGTGGAATATTTACAATCGGAAGGCTTGGTAGCGGGAACGGTGAACTACATATCCAGTGCTACGGTGGAAAAAGGCTATGTTATAAGTCAGAGTATCGCAAGCGATACGTATGTGGAGGAAGGACAAGTTATCTCCTTTACGGTAAGTAACGGTCCAAGTACAAAGCAGGGTACAGCGGAAAAGTCTTGGGTGTCCAGCATTAACCAAAGTGTAAGCATAGGAAGCGGTGGACCCGGAGTGCAGGGAACCGTACTGGTCGTGGTTTATCTTAGGCAGGATATTAACGGAGAGACTCGCTATACAACCATTCAATCCGCCCGTTCCTATGCGCTGGAAGCGAAATGCAATTAAGTCTTAATCGCATTGTAGGGGCAAACAGAATTTTCCAAAGGAACCATAGAAGTGGTTGATGCGGAAAATGACCATGTGCTTGCCTCCTATGACTTGGACTTCCATGCGGAGGGCTAGTATGACGGGAAAGATCATAAAGGGGGTAGGCGGTTTTTACTATGTTCATTCGAAGACGGGAGTCTATGAGTGTCATGCCAAAGGGGATATTTTCGAAATAAAAAGGAAAAGCCTCTGGTCGGGGATATGGTAGAATTCGAAGAGGTTTTTGGACAGTGAAAAAGAATATACCGGACATATTACAAGACTTTTTGGAAAGAAAGAATTTCCCTCATTCGCCCTCCGGTCAGTAATATCGATCAGGCGGTACTGGTTTTTTTCCGTAAAAGTCCCGATCCCTCCTTTCCATTGATAGATCGTTTTCTTTTGCATTTGGAAGTGAGGGAGATTCCCTGTCTCCTCTTTTTTAACAAAAAAGATCTTCTTCAGGAGGATGAATCTTGTTTTATGGAGAGGGTAAAAGAGAATTATAAAAAAGCGGGGATTCCGATTTACTTCTTCCAAGGCAATACGGAACGGGACAGAGAAGAGATATTTTTCCCTCTTAAAGGGGAAAACAACGGTTTTTTCCGGACCGTCAGGGGTGGGAAAATCGACAATGATTAATCTTCTGCTTGGAGAGAAGAAGATGGAAACGGGAGAACTTTCAGAGAAGATTGCCAGGGGGAAAAATACGACAAGACATGCCGAGTTTTTTGCATTAGCTGAAGACAGCTATGTTTTGGATACGCCGGGGTTTACTCGCTTTTTCCGCCGGAAATCAGTCCGGAAAAATCTCCGCTATTTTTTTATCCGGAGTTTGAGGAATATAGAAAAGCTGCCATTATAACAGCTGTGTCCATATCGGAGAGAAAGTGGCGGATTGTGCGGTGAAACGTGCAGTGGCTAGAGGAGAACTTTCGTCTCTTCGCTATGAAAACTATAAAAAGCTGTATCAGGAGCTTTTGGAGGAAGAGAAATGAAGAACAGACTCTCTCCGTCTATTTTGGCGGCGGATTTTGGTGCGTTAAAAGAGGATATGCTTCTTGCGGAAGAAGCGGGAGCCGAGAGCTTCCATTTTGATATTATGGATGGGCATTTTGTGCCCTAACATCTCCTATGGGGCCGATTTGGTTTCCGGCTTAGAAAGGATTCCCAAGCCTTTTTGATGTGCATCTTATGGTAGATAATCCGGATTTTTATTTTCCGATATTTAAAAAGGCGGGCGCTGACAGAATCAGCTTTCATGTAGAGGCTACAGCCCATGTTGATCGCGCATTGCAGGCAATTAAAGAGCTGGGAATGGAAGCGGGACTGGTACTAATCCGGCAACGCCGCTTCTTTCTTGAGGAAATTCTTCCCTCCTGCTCCCTATGTACTTCTTATGAGCGTAAATCCCGGTTTCGGCGGACAGAAATTTATTCCTTACACTTTGGACAAAGTGAAACGCTTAAGAAAAATGGCGGAGGAAAGAGGATGGATTTGGAAATAGGGATAGACGGCGGCGTGTCCGTTAGCAATATTCAGGAAATTGTGGAAATGGGAGCCAATTTTTATTGTAGCGGGCTCTTCCGTATTTTCAAAAAGGATGAGATTAAGGAAAGGGTTCAGGCGTTTCATCGCTTTATCAAGGACAATTGATTTTTTTCAAAAACAAGACTCTATCTTGAAAAAGCGTTTACATAAGTTTATATTTATGAGAAATGGCGAGTACAGCATTTAACGTGCAGGCTGTTCGTTAAAGGAAAGAAGGAGGGCGGTATGCTGGATATTAAATTTTTACGAGAAAATCCCGAACTTGTGAAGGAGAACATCAAGAAGAAGTTTCAAGATGAGAAATTGAGTTTGGTGGATGAAGTCATCAGTTTGGATGTGGAAGCCAGAAAAGTACAGATGGAGGCGGATGAGCTGAGAAGTAAGAAGAATCAGGTTTCCAAGCAGATTGGCGCCCCTCATGGCAAAGGGAGAAAAGGAAGAGGCGGAGAAAATAAAGGAAGAAGTTGCCGCTTTCTCGAGAAGACTTTCCGAATTGAAGAAAAGGAACCTGTTTTACAGGAAGAGATTCTGAAGCGCATGATGATTATTCCGAATATGATTGATCCTTCCGTTCCGATTGGGAAGGATGACAGCTGCAATGTGGAAAATGAGGCGTTTCGAGAGCCTTTTGTTCCGGATTATCCGATTCCCTATCATGCGGACATCATGGAAAGCTTCGGCGGTCTGGATATGGATGCGGCAGGGCGTGTTGCCGAAATGGCTTCTATTATCTTTTTGGGAGACATGGCAAGACTTCATTCCGCAGTGCTTTCCTATGCCAGAGATTTTATGATTGACAGGGGATTTACCTATGTTATCCCCCTTATATGATTCGTTCCAAGGTAGTGGACGGCGTGATGTCCTTTGCCGAGATGGATGCCATGATGTATAAGATTGAAGGGAAGACCTTTATTTAATAGGGACTTCAGAGCATTCCATGATTGGCAGATTTATCGATCAGATTTTACTGGCTGCTTCCTTCCCTTAACGCTGACCTCTTACTCTCCCTGCTTCCGTAAGGAAAAAGGGTTCTCACGGCATTGAGGAAAGAGGAGTATATCGTATCCACCAGTTCGAAAAAGCAGGAAATGATTGTGGTTTGTGAGCCGGAGGATGCTATGGGCTGGTATCAGAAACTGTGGCAGAACACGGTGGATTTCTTTAGGAGTCTGGATATTCCCGTAAGAACTTTGGAGTGTTGCTCCGGAGATTTAGCCGATTTAAAAGTAAAGTCTTGCGATGTTGAAGCCTGGTCGCCAAGGCAGAAGAAGTATTTTGAAGTTGGCTCCTGCTCCAATCTTGGGGATGCGCAGGCAAGACGTTTAAAGATTCGTGTAAAGGAGAGGACGGCAAAAACCACTTGGCCTTTACCTTAAATAATACTTGTGTGGCACCTCCCAGAATGCTCATCGCATTTTTGGAAAAACCATTTACAGGAAGACGGAACGGTTACGGTTCCTAAGGTTTACAGCCTTATATGGGCGGAAAAGAAGTCCTGATTCCGAAGTACAATTCCGTTGAAAAAGAAAGAAAAGCATAACATTGCTTTTTCCGATATCTTTTCAATTGCAAGTAAAAAGAGAATTCTCTGTAACGGGGAAGCCGTTCTTTCTGTCATAAGGAGAGAACGGCTTTTTTTCTAGAAGTGGCCTGGTCGAAGCCGGAAACATCTTGTTTATAACGAGTATCGCTTGCAGCTTGTGCGGTATCTCGTTGATAAATTCGGCACTATCCACTATACTTTTTTTAGAAAAGGAAAGTCGGATAAGGAACGACTAGGATGAGCGGCTCTATATTCACGGCAAGACGCAGAGGATTTTTCGAATGCTTGTTTTAGAAAGGACAAATATGGAACCTATCATTTCCGTGAGGAATTTGAAGAAAGTGTTCAAAATTGGAGAAAATGAGGTCCCGGCGCTAAACGGTCTGGACTTTGATATCTATCAGGGCGAATTCATTGCCATAGTGGGAACCTCCGGATCGGGTAAATCCACTTGTTTAAATATGCTGGCAGGTTTGGAAAAACCCAGTGAAGGAGAGATTCATATCGTCGGGGAAGCGATAGAGAAGATGAGTGAGGCGGAGCTAGTCAGCTTTCGCAGAAATCATGTGGGGTTTATTTTTCCAAAGCTACAACCTGATTCCCTTTTTAAACGCTGTGGAAAATGTCGCTCTGCCGCTTATGTTTCGAGGTGTGGATAAGGAGGAGAGAAATAAAGAGGCCCTGCATTATCTGGAACTTATGAATATCGCGAAAGAAGCGGAACATACGCCGAATCAGATGTCCGGAGGGCAGCAACAAAGAGTGGGGATAGCAAGAGCCTTGGTTATTAATCCGGAAATCATCTTTGCGGACGAGCCGACCGGAAACCTGGATTCCCATACTACGGAAGAGGTGCTTAGCCTGATGAGGAAGATTGTGGAGGAACAGAAAAAAACCTTGATTATGGTTACGCATGACCCCCATATTGCATCCTGGTCCGACAGGCAGCTTCGAATCGTAGACGGCAGAATTGTAGAAACGGTGCTTCGGGAAGGAAGTGCCATAGAAGAAGAGATTTTAGCGGAAAACGGAAAACGCCCCTATACGGTGGTGCATCCTTTAACAAATGAGGTGAAGAATGATGAAAGAGAATAGAAAAAGAAGAAAAAAAGAGGAAGGAGTAAGAGCATTTCTGAAAGCTGCGATGCGAGGCAGTGTAGTTTTCTTCTTGTCTTTACTATGCTTTTTCTATTCTGCTTTTGAAAAGCATGCCTATGCATCCTATGTCAATACAAACTTAAATACCTTTTTTCATGACCCACAGGACATTCCCACAGGATATCCCGGCCAGGAGATGGAGATTAAGGTAAGAGTAGGTTATAACGGGGTAAACGGTTTGGCCAATCCGAATACCGATGAAATCAAGAATGTTCGTGTTCGCCTTTCCAATGATCAGAGTTATCTGACAACAAAGAACAGTCCTACCAGAACGAATAAAGACAATCCTTATAAGAATGCCGGCGATGATGATGAGCAGGGAGAGGCACAGAAGGATGCATGGGATGAGGGCTATAAGGCAGGAAAGAACAATGCCTATAAAAACGGATTAAATTATGTTTATCCCGTGGATGGCGGGGTCTATCCCTTTGAAGTGAATGCCTCTCTTTTTACACAGGAAAAAACGTTAGCCTCTCTGAAAAAAGGAGAGTATCAGGAGCTGACCTTTAAGGTCAATGTTCGTGCGGATGCCTTAAAGATGAAAGACAGTGCGGGAAATACCAGCGACGGCTACTTCGGTGTTCCTTTTACCATTTGGTATACCGATGGAAACGGCCAGGAGCAGAACAGAACCGAGTTTGTCAATGTATTTATCACCGAGAGTGGGAGAAGTCAAAGGATTCCGGTACGAAAAATATTGGAGAAAACTTTTGTTGTGGGAGAGAATCAGTTGACTCCGACGGGAAATTATCCGACACCGATGAATTTTTCCGTAAATTTCAGAAATCAGAGTAAGAATACACTTTATGATGTTAAAGTGAAGTTTAACACGGCACTCGCTGAGAAAGAAACCGTACAGCTTACGGAAAACCCGAAGTCGGAAGCGCAAAAGGATTTTCCCTTTGCCATTAATGAGGCAAATTATGACCGGGATTTTTGCTGTGGTAAAACCCGGAGAAACTGTAAGTCCCAGCTATTCCATGGCAATCAAATCCAATACGGCAGCGGCTATTACCCGCTTTCCTATACGGTAAGCTACAAGGTGGCGCCGGGAGCAAATGTTTCCGTAAGCGATACGTATTCCTTCTATGTCAATGTGCGTAATTCCACGATGATTCAGGTGGACAAGGAAAAACTGGGTGATTTCAACGCTAACGACAGAACGAAGGCAAGACTCATCGTCAGTGCTTATCGTACGGAACCGGAGCAGGTTTATGCCGGACAGGATTTCAAGCTTTATTTGACCATGAAAAATGCTTCCACTTCCATCGCGGCAAGCAATATTCTTTTTACTTTAACTTCCGAGAAAAGTCAGGATGCCGCCGTGTTTGCCATTGCTGACGGGGCGAATTCCCTTTGTAGTCAATTCTCTCGCAGCCGGAGCGGAAACGGAACTGACGTTAACCGTGAAGGCGAACGCCGGCGTGGATCCGAAGTCCTATGTGATGAGTATCAATGAGAAATATGATTCTCCGGACTTCAAGAATGCGGAAGAAAAAGGTGGATATTGATATTCCTGTAAACCAGACGGCACGCATGGGATTCTCCAACTTTAGCGTAACACCGGAGTCCGTGAGTGTAGGGAAGTGAATCCAATGCGATGTTCGGCATCAATAATACCGGAAAAGTCATCCCTATATAATGTACAGGCTGTATTTCAGAGTGACTACATTAAAAAGGCAACAGCGTATGTTGGAAACATTAAGCCCGGTGAAACCGGAAATGTGGATGTGATGCTTTCCGCCGTGAAGGCAACGGGAGACGACGATACGATTCCGGTAGAAATTCAGTATGAGGACGTGAACGGCAATAAATTCACGGAGAAAACGGAAATCAACTTGACGATTACGGAACAGGAAGAAACTCTTCCGGGAGACGCTATGGATAACGATGCCGCTTCACAGGTGCCGAAGAGCCATACTTCTTCCATACCTTTAGCGGTAGGTGCTGTTGTAGCGGCCCTTATCATTTGCGGAATCGTTGTAAAGAAGAAAAAAGGAAAGAATAAATAATGAAGCTTAAAGACTTATTTCTTCTGGCTTTTTCCAATCTGCGAAGAAGAAAAATCAGGACTTTGCTCACTGTGCTCGGCGTAGTGATCGGGACGGCCTCTATTGTGGTTATGGTGAGTCTCGGACTCGGTATGAGCGAAAGCCTTTTACGTTCGTTTCAAAGTTCCGGATCGCTTACCAAAATTAATATCACAAACTACGGCGGTATGGGGACGAATGCCAAAAACAAGGTGGAGCTGACAGATGAAAGTATTCAGTCCTTTGAGTCCATTCCCCATGTTACCGGAACCTCTCCATCTTTAGAAGTGTATGTTACGGCAAAGGTGGGTGCGCTGCAAGGAGATTTCAGTTTGAGAGGAGTTTCACAGGCCTATTTTCAGCAAATGAAGTTAAGGAAGGGACTTATCCGAAGAAGGGTGACGCCGAGCTGAGTCTCGTCTACGGGAATACAGTCGCCGGTTCCTTTCATAAGGGCAACAACTGGGATAAGGAGTATTCCATAGACCCGATGAAGGATACCCTTTTTCTATATTTTTCCGGAAGCACAGGGGCTACCAAGCCGGATAAACAAGAGACGGAAAGCAGTCAAAATAAACCGCAGAAAAAGTATATTATTAAGACCGTTGGCGTAATGGATGGCAGTGCAGAAGACTATAGTGAAGATTCCAGCTATGTTTATGCGGATCTCGACAGCCTAAAAGGCTTTCTAAAGAAGATTTATAAGAAAAATCTGGTACCGGATCCGAAGACCGGAAAGAACGGAAAGCCTCTTCGATATTATTCCTATGACCAGGCCTATGTCTTTGTGGATGATATGAATAATGTTGCCGCTGTGCAAAAGCAAATCACGGATATGGGCTATTCCTGTTACTCTCAGGTAGAGTGGTTAAAGCAGGCGCAGGAACAAATTAAGACGACACAGCTTGTTTTGGGCGGAATCGGTGCGGTTTCCCTGCTTGTTGCGGCAATCGGTATCATGAACACGATGATGATGTCCATTTTCGAACGAACCAAGGAAATCGGTGTTATGAAGGTCTTGGGCTGTGATATGGGGGATATTCGCAATATGTTTCTCACGGAATCCGCTTTAATCGGAATCCTTGGCGGCATAGTCGGAATAGTGTTAAGCTACGGCGTGTCTTTCATCATTAATTTTCTTTCCGCAGGCGGAGGAGAAATGGTGGACAGCTATACCGGAGGAGGTGGCGGAAATATTCTACCATACCCCTTTGGTTTCGCCGGTTTTGCCATTATTTTTTGCCATGCTTGTCGGAATGCTGTCCGGTTACTTCCCTCGGTACGTGCCATGAAGCTGAGTCCGCTTGCGGCAATTCGAAACGAATAAATCGAGTCTTGTTTCATGAATGGGAAAAATGATACAATTTTCCCATTTTTTTATTCATAACAAGTGGCTAGGCGAAGCTCTGAGACATCTTGTTCATCACGAGTAGCGTGCGTAAACGTATGATATCCGGCTCATATCTGCATCCGGTATCCAATGCGGTTTAGCTCTTTAAAATTATTTAAGTAGAAGGGAAACAAAGAAATGCTTAAAATTGCGAAAATTCGGGGCAGTTTCCTGCGCGAGCAGCGAACAGTTTGAAAAAGTAAAAAAATATTGTGATGGCAGACCGGGATAGGAAGTATATTGTGGTTTCCGCACCGGGAAAAAGAGACGGTAAGGATACTAAAGTTACCGATTTATTTATTTCCCTATATGAAGCCGTGCAGAAAAAGAAGGGAATCGAGGAAATTGTAGAAAAGATTAAAAGACGATATCAGGAAATCATAGAAAAGCTTTATCTCTTTCTATTTCTTTGGAAGAGGATTTTTCGAAATTGTGAGAAGGCTTACCGCGGGAGACAGCTTGGATTATGCCGCGTCTCGCGGAGAATATTTAAATGCCCGTGTTATGGCGGAATATCTTGGATTTCCTTTTATCGACGCGGAACAGTTGATTTTCTTTTCCGGAGATTCCTGTGACTTTAAAAAAAGACGGAGGAGGTGGCAAAGTCTGTCCCTTTCTTCCGTGGAATATGCGGTCATTCCCGGATTCTACGGGGTAAATGAAAACGGAGAAGTGGTAACCTTCAGTAGAGGCGGTTCCGATGTGACCGGCTCTCTCATTGCCGCAGCGGTTTATGCGGATTTATATGAAAACTGGACCGATGTTTCGGGATTCCTGGTCTCCGATCCGCATATTGTGGAGAAACCGGAGGTAATTGATTACATTACGTATAGAGAATTGCGCGAGCTAAGCTATATGGGTGCGGGAGTTTTGCATGAAGATGCTATTTTTCCCGGTAAGAAAAGAGGGAATACCTATCCAGATTAAGAATACCAATGCACCGGAAGACCATGGCACGATGATTGTGGCGAATACCTTAAAAAGCCTCGCTTCATCATTACGGGTATTGCCGGAAAGAAGAATTTCTGTTCCATCAATATTGAGAAAGCTATGATGAATGCGAAATCGGCTTTTATCCGGAAGGTTCTTTCCGTGATTGAGGAAAACGGCATTTCCGTAGAGCATACGCCTTCCGGAATTGATACCTTGACACTCTTTTATTCATCAGGAGGAGCTGGAGTCTCACGAGCAAAAGGTATTGCAAGGGATTCAGAGAGCGGTGAATCCGGATCTCATCGAGTTGGAATCGGATCTTTCTCTGATTGCGGTTGTAGGAAGAGGAATGAAGTCGTCTCGCGGTGTTGCCGGAAGAATTTTTCTCGGCTCTTGCGCATGAATATATCAATATTAAGATGATTGACCAGGGCTCTTCCGAGTATAATATCATTATAGGCGTAAAGAACGAAAATTTTGAAGCGGCGATTCGGGCTATTTATAATATGTTTGTGCTTTCCGCCCTGCCGACTAAGAAATAGATAGTGATATGGAATGATATAAAGTTAAACTAAAATATCGGGAAGAGATACGGCAAGATACCAGCGGAAAGAGCTGGGGGCGCGGAAAAAGTGTAAAGTGCGTCGGGAACGCGATTAAAAAAACGAAAAGGGAGTCAGGGAGAATTATAAAAAGGAAGGACTGCAAAAGGGAGAAAAAGTGGATATTATCGTAGTTGGCGGAGGGCCTGCAGGAATGATGGCGGCTATTTCCGCAAGGCAGCATAAGAAGAACGCCGAGGTTCTTTTTAATTGAGAAAAATGAAAAGCTCGGAAAAAGCTTTTTATCACTGGAAAAGGAGAGGAAATCTGACCAACAGTTGTGAGGAAGAACAGTTTTTCTCATTTTCTCAGAAATCCGCGCTTTATTTACCCGGCTTTTCGCGCCTTCTCCAACCGGGATTTAATGGATTTTATGGAGAAAAACGGCTGTCCCTTAAAGGAAGAGAGGGAGGCAGAATTTTTCCCTGTCAGCGATAAGGCCTATTCCTAACCGATGCTCTAAAATCAGCCTTGAAAAAGTTTGGCGTCAAGGTGGAATGCAATCGAACTTTGAAGTCAGTGAAAAGAAAAGTGGATAGCTTTCTTTGCAATATTGGAGGAAAGGAAGTTTTACGAGGAAGCTTATTCTGCTACGGGCGGTCTTTCTTACCCTCTACCGGTTCTACCGGGGACGGCTATCATTTTGCGAAAGAGTTCTCTATTCCCGTCACCAAGCTTTATCCTTCTCTGGTCAAGATAGAGGTTCTGGAAGAGGATATTTTTCCCTCTTTCCGGACTCAAGCTAAAAGCATATTACAGCGACGGTAGAAGATGAAAAAGGGAAGATTTACGGGAAAAAGACGGGAGAGCTCTATTTTTCAAAAGGACTCCGTACTCGGACCGACCGTACTTCTCTTTCCGCGGAACTTTCCCCGATGATTCACGAATCTCCTATGGGGACTTTTGTCCTTGTCATTGATTTAAAGGGAGAAATGGAAGACTTTGACAGAACTTTCCTTTCGGAATGTGAAAAAGGGAAAAGGAAAGCCTTAAAGATTTGATCAAAGAAAAAGCTGCCGAAACAGCTATTTTCAAGCTTCTGTAAACGCTTGGAGAAAGAGAGTCGCTTTGGAAAAAAAAGCCTCGGAATGTAAAAAAGAAGAACGAAAAAAGATTTTAAAGCTTTTTCATCGCTTTAGCTTTACTATCGGCGCTACCGGAGGGTATAAGGAAGCGATAGTGACAAAAGGGGGAATTGATGTGAAGGCGCTCTCCAAGAAAACCATGGAGGCGAAGAGCGTAGCGGGCTTGTATTTTGCCGGAGAGCTCATTGATGCAGACGCTTATACAGGCGGCTACAACATGCAGATTGCCTTTTCTACGGGATATCTTGCAGGAAAGGCGGCTGCAGAGTCTCTTCCTCCAGAGTTATCGTAAAAAGATGAGCTGTGCGGAACCGTTCTCCGCTTCCAAAGCAGGGGGGAATCGATGCCGATGGCGAATGAGAGGACGGGAACAAGGAAGAAAAGGAGAAAAATATGCCGTACCAAATTGCGATTGACGGACCTGCAGGGGCAGGAAAATCTACTATTGCGAAGGCTGTAGCAAAAAGTCTTGGCTACTATTATGTGGATACGGGAGCCTTTATATAGAGGTCTCGCGTTCGGACTCATGCAAAAAGGGGTTCCTTTGCTGATGAAAAAGCGGTGGAAAAAGAGATTCAAAATCTTGATGTAGAACTCCTTTATGAAAAACGGAGTGCAGAAGGTCTTTTGCAATGGAAAGGATTGCAGCGCCTTGATTCGTACCTCTGAAATAGGAGAGGGGCTTCCGTGATTTCACAGTATGCTTCCGTTCGGGAGAAGCTTTTTAGATTTGCAGAGGAATGTGGCAAGGCAGCATTCCTGCGTGATGGACGGCAGAGATATCGGTTCTGTAGTACTTCCCCATGCCAATAAAAAGTTCTTTTTGACCGCATCACCGGAAGTGCGTGCAAGACGGAGAACGTTGGAATTCCGGGAAAAAGGCGAACCGGCAAACTATGAAAACATTTTAGAAGAAGTAAAAAAAAGGGATGAGAGGGACATGAATCGTGCAGTGGCGCCCTTAAAACAGGTGGAGGATGCTATTTTTTATCGACAGCTCCGACTTAAACATTGAAGAGGTGGTAGATAGAATTCTTGCCTATTGCATAGGAAGTGAGGACTGAGATGGCGGTTGTTCTGGCTAAAAGCGCAGGTTTTTGCTTTGGGGTAGAAAGAGCTGTGGAAGCCGTATACCGTGTTTTGGAAGAAGAAGAGAAAAAAGAGGTAGGGGATCGTCTTCCTATCTATACTTACGGCGCTATTGTACACAATGAGAAAATAGTGGAAGACTTGGAGTCGCGCGGTGTAGTGGTCCTCAAGGATTTGGAAGATCTTAGAAATCTGGAAAAAGGAATCGTTGTGATTCGTGCATACGGCGTAGGGAAGAAGTATCTATGAAATTTTTGGAAAATAGAGGCTTAAAAATTGTGGACAGCTCCTGTCCCTTTGTACGGAAAAATTCAAAAAGCTGGTCCGGGAACACAGTAAAAACGGTGAATCCGTCATTGTTATGGGAGATCCTGAACACCCGGAAGTTCAGGGAATCCTGGGCTGGGGTGAAGGTGATGTTACAGCACTGAAAGGGGTAGAAGAGGTCTTGCATTTTACCTGATGGACAGGGAAAAACGATTTTTGTTGTAGCGCAGACGACTTTCCATATTGATAAATTCAAAACAGTTCTTGAAACTTTAAAAAAAAAGGGGTATCATACTTCTGTTATCAATACGATTTGCAACGCAACTTTCGAACGGCAGTCAGAAGCAAAAGAATTAGCTGGCAGGGTCCGATGCTATGATAGTCATCGGTGGGAGCAGTTCATCTAACACGAAGAAGTTATATGAGATATGCAAGGCGATTTGTCCTAATACCCAGCTGATACAAACGGTGAAAGATCTCAAATTCAACTCGGATGAAGCGATTCGCAACGTAGGTATCACAGCAGGGGCAAGCACCCCAAAAGAAATTATAGAGGAGGTTCTAACTTATGTCAGAAATGAGTTTTGAACAATTGCTTGAAGAATCATTTAAGTCGGTTCACGCAGGAGAAATCGTCACAGGAACAGTCATCAGTGTAAAGCCTGATGAAATCGCATTGAACATCGGATACAAGTCCGACGGAATCATGACGAGAAGCGATTACAGTGCGGACAATCAATTGGATCTTACTACAGTTGTAAAAGAGGAGATCAGATTGAATGTAAGGTTAAAAAGGTTAACGACGGAGAGGGACAGGTTGTTCTTTCTCACAGAGATGCTTTACAGTCCAAGGCTTCAGAGGAGTTAAGAAAGGCTTTCGAGGAGAACGCAATCCTTACCGGTAAGGTTGTTCAGGTAGTGAAGGGCGGATTGAACGTAGAAGTGGACGGAGCAAGGATCTTCGTTCCGGCTTCCTTGGTGTCCGACAGCTTCGAAAGAGATTTAAATAAATATCAGGGACAGGATATTCAATTCGTTATTACGGAGTTTAATCCTGCCAAGAGAAGAATCATCGGCGACAGAAAGCAGATTATGTCAGCGCAGAAGAAAGAGCAGCATGATAAGCTTTTTGCAGAGCTAAAGAAGGCGATATCCGAACAGGTGTAGTGAAGAATCTGACCGATTTCGGTGCGTTTATTGACCTTGGCGGTGCAGACGGACTTCTCACATCTCCGAGATGAGTTGGGGAAGAATCGAGAATCGAAGAAGCTCTTTAAGCCGGGACAGGAAGTAGAAGTTTTGGTTAAGGAAATCAGCGGAGAGAGAATTGCTCTTACCAGAAAGTTCCCGAACGAGAATCCGTGGAAGGACGCGGAGAGCAAGTATGCTGTAGGCGAGATCGTAAAGGGCAAGGTTGCCAGAATGACTGACTTCGGTGCATTCATTGAGTTGGACAAGGGCATTGATGCACTTTACATGTTTCTCAGATTTCAAGGATCATGTAAATAAGCCTTCCGATGTACTTCTGCCGGGTCAGGAAATTGAAGCAAGAGTGGTTGATCTCGATGTGGATAACCACAAGATTTCTCTTTCCATGAAAGCCCTTCTTCCGGAAGAGGAAGGCGATACGGCGGATGTTGATGTAGCATCTCGGACTGAAGAAGAGTAAGGAATTCTTTAATACATAAAAAGGCTGAGCATTAGCTCAGTCTTTTTCCCTTTCCTGAATAGCTTGGAATTTCTGCTAATAAAGCATTAACGGGCAGAGGATTCTTAAAAGAGGAAGAACTGTTAAACTATCTATCTTTTTGTAAAAATAGAAGAAAGGTATATTCTCTGAGGGATTTATTTTTGCTGAGTATAGGGGGAGTCTATGGGAATGGAAATAGAAAGGAAATGGCTTGTCACCGAAGCGAGCCTCGGGAAGAACCCGAATATCCGTAAAGAGGAGCTGGAATATTTGGATATAGAACAGGCTTACCTTTGTAAAGAACCTGTTATCCGTATTCGAAAGACAGTAAATCGGAATGGACAAAGAGAATTTATTCTTTCGTATAAAGGAAAAGGGCTTTTGGAGAGAGAGGAGTATAATCTTCCTCTTACGGAAGAGGCCTACATCCTTTTAAAAGGGAAAATCGAAGGGAGAATTATTGTAAAAAGGAGATATGTACTTCCTTACGGGGAATATAGGATAGAGTGGGATGTTTTTAAGGGGGATTTGACCGGCTTAATGTATGCGGAAGTGGAGTTTTCTTCTGCGCCGGAAGCGGAGAAATTTAAAGCTCCGGAATGGTTCTCCCGTGAACTTACGGAGGAAGCCGGGCACAGTAATGCGGATTTGGCATTTTATAATAGGGATAATCATTGCAGTTAAAATCCTGTGCGAAAGCAGGATTTTTCCTCTTTTTCTTGCAAGAATTAGGCGATAATGCTATACTTGTCCCTCGAAAGCTCTGCCGGTGGCGGAGTCCGGCAGAACGAGAATTTGTACGCGGATTAAGCGCACTGCTCGTTATAAAAAGAAAAATTTTTGGAGGTATGCGCAATGAGCGTAAAAGTGGAAAATCTTGAGAAAAGCATGGCCAAGCTTTACCATTACGGTAGCAGCTAAAGAATTTGAAGAAGCAGTAAAAAGGCATATCAGAAAACGAAGTCTCGCTATAATGTCCAGGGATTTCGTAAGGGAAAAAGCAACAAGAAAGATGATTGAAAAACGCTTATGGAGCCCATGTTTTCTATGATGCGGCATTAAATGATGTATTAGACCGTCATTATCCGGAGGCTGCGGCAGAGTCGGGTCTCGATATTGTTTCACGCCCGGAGATTGAGATAAAGGAAATCGAGGAAGGTAAGGATTTAGTATTTACCGCAACTGTTGCCGTAAGACCGGAAGTCAAGCTCGGAGAATATTTCGGTGTAGAGGCGGAAAAAGGCGGATGTTTCCGTTACCGCAAAAAGAAGTTACGGAAAGATTAAACAGAGAGTTGGAAAAGAATGCCAGAATGATTGACGTGGATCGTGCTATCAAGAAGAATGATATCGCAACGATCGATTTTGTCGGTTCCGTTAACGGTAAAGAGTTTGCGGGCGGAAAGGGAGAGGATTATCCTCTTACTATCGGATCCGGAACCTTTATTCCCGGCTTTGAGGATCAGCTTATCGGCGTTAAGGCGGGAGAAAACGTGGACGTAAAGGTTACTTTCCCGGAGAATTACAGGGGCGAAGGAGCTTGCAGTAAAGAGGCTCTTTTCAAAGTAAAGGTTAAACTGGTTAAGGAAAAACAGGTTCCGAAGGCGGATGATGAGTTTGCAAGTGAAGTTTCCGGGAGTTTGACACTCTCGATGATTTCAAGAAAGATTTAAAGAGACAAATTAAGGAAGAGAAGGAAAGAAGAGCGAATTCGGAAGTAGAAAACAATGTCATTAAGAAGGTGGTGGAGAATGCCGAAATTGAGCTTCCCGAACCTATGGTGGCAACACAACTTGAGCAGATGTTCTATGATTATGGAAGAAGAATGGAACAGCAGGGTATTCCCATGGAACAGTACATGCAGATTACCGGTTTGACTCCGGCTGCTCTTAAAGAACAGATGAGAGATTCCGCTGTGCAAAACATCAAAAACTTCCCTTGTGCTTGATGCCATTCAAAAGAAAGAAGGCATTGCAGTTTCCGATGAGAAACTTGAGGAAGAATTGCAGAAGATCAGTGAACAGTATCATATGAAGAAAGAGGATTTCGAAAAGACTCTTACCGATGCGCAGAAGGCTTCTATTAAGAGAGAACTGAATATCCAAGCTACCGTTGATGCTTTGGTTGACAAAGCAAAGCTTGTGAAGCCGGAGAAAAAGGCAAAGAAAGAGGAGAAGACGGAAAAGGATGAGGCATAAGCTTTTTTGAATGGCCGAGTAAAATATAGGGAAACAGTAATTTGCCGAATGATTGGTATAAACAAGATTTTTCGGCTTTGACACGTACTGTTTCATGCATTAAGAGGAGCTGTAAAACGATTCTTTTGCAGCTCTTTTTTGTTCTTAAACTATGGGTTTATAGGGGAATGATTTTTTCTATGCTATGATTGAAAAAGAGACAGTATAAGGAGGTAAAAATGAAAGAGTATACATTTCCACATAATATAACGACAATACCCTATGTTATTCAGTCTACCAGCAGAGGAGAGCGTTCTTATGACATTTTCTCCAGACTTTTAAATGAACGTATTGTTTTCCTGGGAGATGAGGTGAACAGTGATACTGCATCGCTTGTCATTGCACAGCTGCTTTTTCTTGGAGTCCGAGGATCCGGACAAGGATATTTCCTTTATATCAATTCTCCGGGCGGTTCGGTAACTGCCGGTATGGGAATATACGATACAATGCAGTATATAAAGTGCGATGTTTCCACTATCTGCGTCGGTATGGCTGCCTCCATGGGAGCATTCCTTCTTGCAGGCGGAACTAAGGGAAAGAGAATGATTCTTCCCAATGCGGAAGTGATGATTCATCAGCCATCCGGAGGAGCGCAGGGGCAGGCTACAGAGATTCAAATCACGGCAGAGTGGATTTTACGCACCAAAAAAAACTTGGCGAAAATCTTATCGGAGAATTGTAATCAGCCTTTTGAAAAAGTTATGGCGGATACGGAACGGGATTACTGGATGACAGCAGAGCAGGCATTGGAATATGGTCTAGTGGATCACATTTTTGAGAAGCGCAGTAAGAATGAAGAGCTCAAGGAGAAAAAGTAAATTATGGCTATGAAACCGGATGATAAGGTGAGATGTTCCTTTTGCGGAAAGTCGTCTAAGCAGGTTCGGAAAATGATTGCCGGCCTGAATAACACGTATATTTGCGATGAGTGTGTCGAGCTTTGTCAGGAAATTTTTGATGAGGAAATGGGAAAGGATCAAGAGGGACGGATGTCACGGACTTACACCTCCTGAAACCCAGAGAAATTAAAGATTTTTTAGACGAATATGTTATCGGGCAGGAAGAAGCTAAAAAGGTTCTTTCCGTTGCGGTATATAACCATTACAAGCGCATCATGTCGAAGGTGAGAGATATTGATGTGCAAAAATCCAATATTTTGATGATTGGTCCGACCGGAACGGGAAAGACCTATCTGGCACAGACTTTGGCTAAGATTTTGGGTGTGCCTTTTGCCATTGCCGATGCTACAGCTTTAACCGAGGCGGGATATGTAGGAGAGGATGTGGAAAATATTCTCTTAAAACTGATTCAGGCTGCGGATTATGATGTTGCCCGAGCGGAAATCGGGATTATTTATATTGATGAAATTGATAAAATCACAAAGAAGTCGGAAAATGTTTCCATTACCAGAGATGTTTCGGGAGAAGGAGTTCAGCAGGCACTTCTAAGATTTTAGAAGGAACTGTTGCATCCGTTCCTCCACAAGGAGGGAGAAAGCATCCGCAGCAGGAACTTATTCAGATTGATACAACGAATATCCTCTTTATCTGCGGCGGCGCCTTTGATGGACTGGAGCATATCATAGAGAAGAGAATCGCTTCCGGCTCTATCGGTTTTGGCGCGGAAATCGTGGAAAAGAATAGAGATAATTATGACGATATTTTTGAAACAAGTTCAGCCGGAGGATCTTACCAAGTTCGGTTTGATTCCGGAATTCATCGGCCGAGTGCCTGATTGATGTGGA